>Ga0114963_10000813_pt1 | contig 21313 bp, 21 predicted proteins | sample C_131016_EF_Meta_FD_87019 | JGI IMG/M metagenome (GOLD analysis project Ga0114963, IMG submission 87019) | Freshwater microbial communities from Lake Croche, Canada to study carbon cycling - C_131016_EF_MetaG | ecosystem: Environmental > Aquatic > Freshwater > Lake | place: Lake Croche, Canada...
AAACCCGGGAAAACCAGTGACCGGCGACTGCGGCGCGGTGATCAGCACCGCCGGCACCCCGGCCAGCGCGGCGATGGGGGTGGTATCCGTGCCTGGGTCAAAGCTCAGCCGCTGCACCACCGGATTCACCCCATGCGTGGCCTGGCTGGCCATGAGCAGTGTCAGCCCATCGGGCCGGGCGCGGGCTGCGAATTCAGTGCCCACCGAGCCGCCGGCGCCGGTGCGGTTTTCCACCACCACCTGCTGGCCGAGCAGGGGCGAAATCTCCTCGGCCAGGATGCGCGAGATCACATCCGAAGCGCCGCCAGGAGCGAAGGGTGCAATGATGCGGATCGTCCGGTCAGCCACCCAGCCCTGGGCCAGCGCGGGGGCGGCGAGGGGCGACAGCAGCAATTGGCGGCGCAGCATGGCAAACTCCAGCGAAAGGGGGCGGGCGGGTATGCAATGGGCTGGGCGGCGGCGCCACGGCGTGCAGGCGTAAAAACATTCATTCAGGCCGTTTTTGCCTAGGTTTTGGCCAGTTTATGCACAATACACGCCCATCGCCTATATTCCCGCCCCCCGCTGGCAATGGCATACGGACGGCATGCGAATCCTCTACCACCTGCCTTTGTCGCCGTTTTCCCGCAAAGTGCGTCTCGCCTTGGCGGAAAAGCGCATCCCCTTCGAGTTGCGGCTGGAGAAGGTGTGGGACCAGCGCGAGGAGTTCCTCGAAATGAACCCAGCCGGCACCGTGCCCGTGCTGGCCGAGGAAAATGGCCTGACCATCTGCGATAGTGGCGCGATCTGCGAATATCTCGACGAGGCCTATCCAGATATCTCGCTCTTTGGCCGCACCCTGGCTGAGCGGGCCGAGGTGCGTCGTCTGGTCGCCTGGTTTGACCTGAAATTCGGCGCCGAGGTGACCCAGAACTTGGTCTATGAGCGCCATCTCAAGCGCTCCATGGGCCGGGGCAACCCAGATGCCGCGAATATCCGCGCCGGCTACGCCGCCATCAAGCCGCATCTGGAGCATATTGGCTGGCTGGCCGAGAGCCGGACATGGCTCGCAGGCGCGCACATCAGCCTGGCCGATTTTGCTGCGGCAGCCCATTTGTCGGTGCTGGACTACGCCAATGACGTGGATTGGAAGTACAACCAGCCTGCGCGCGACTGGTATGCTCGCATCAAGTCCCGCCCCGCCTTTCGCCCTCTGCTGACCGAGCGTGTGAGCGGCCTGACGCCGCCCTCGCATTATGATGATCTGGATTTCTGACCATGTATGACATGTTTTCCGCCATGCGCGCCCGTGTGGTGGCCGCGCTGGCCGAATTATTGCCCGAGCAACCTGCCGAGGCTTTTGCCCGTGTTGTGGTGGAGCCGCCGAAGGATGCTTCGCATGGCGACATGGCCACCAATGCGGCGATGGTGGTGGCGAAGGCGGCGAAGCTGGCGCCGCCGAAACTTGCCGCCGATCTGGCGCTGAAACTGGCGGCACTGCCCGAGGTGGCCGAGGCGACCCCGGCTGGCCCGGGTTTTCTGAATATCCGCCTGACGCCGGAATTTCTGCGCGGTCAACTTGGCCAATTGCTGCGCATGGGCGAGGCCTATGGCGATGTCGCGCTCAATGGCCGGCGGGTGAATGTGGAATATGTCTCGGCCAACCCCACTGGCCCCATGCATGTGGGCCATTGCCGGGGCGCGGTGGTGGGCGATGCGCTGGCCAATCTGCTTGCCAAGGCCGGCTATGGCGTCACCAAGGAATACTACATCAATGATGCCGGCGCGCAGGTGCAGGCTTTGGCCTGGGCGGCGTATTGGCGCTATCTTGAGGCTGCGGCGCGGGCCGGCGCCCCGGGGGAGGTGTTGGACGCGCTGCGGGATAATCCCGCCGAAGCGCGCGGCATTGTCGAGGCCGCCTTTGCCACCACGCTGCAATATGGCGGCGAATATCTGGTGCCGGTGGGCGATGCGCTCTTCGCCGCCCATGGCGCATCGCTGCTGCCGCCGAGCGCGGCCATTCTCGCCCAGGTGCGGCGCTTCACCGTCGAGGCCATGATGGTCTCGATCCGCGAGGATCTGGCCGCACTCGGCGTCGAGGGCCAGCATTTCGTCAGCGAGGCCGCGCTGATCGAGGCCGGCATGCTCGACCGTGCCGAGGCGCTGCTGCGCGACAAAAACCTGATCTATCAGGGCGTGCTCGAAGCCCCCAAGGGCAAGACGCCCGATGATTGGGAGCCGCGCGAACAGACCCTCTTCGCCTCCAAGCAATTCGGCGATGACACCGACCGCGCGCTGCGCAAGAGCGATGGCACCGGCACCTATTTCGCCAATGACATCGCCAATCACCTCCACAAAATCGAACGTGGCTTTGATGAGCTGGTCCATGTCTGGGGCGCCGATCATGGCGGCTATGTGAAGCGGATGAAGGCGGCGGTGGCGGCACTTTCCGGCAATCGCGTCAGCCTCGATGTCGTGCTTGCCCAGATCGTGCATGTGCTCAAGGACGGCCAGCCGGTGCGCATGTCCAAGCGCGCCGGCAGCTATATCACCCTGGCCGATCTGATCGATGAGGTGGGGCGCGATGCGGTGCGCTTCACCATGCTCACCCGCCGCGCCGATGCGCAGATGGAATTCGACCTGGACCGGGTCATCGAACAATCGCGCGACAACCCGGTTTTTTACGTGCAATACGCCCATGCCCGCAGCCGCTCGGTGCTGCGCGCGGCAGAAGACCCGAGCCTGGCCGATCTCGCTGATGCACCGCTGGATTCGCTGGTCGATCCCGCTGAAACCGCGCTGATCCATCGCCTCGCCTGCTGGCCCCGGGTGGTTGAGGCCGCTGCCGCCGCCCGCGAACCGCACCGTGTGGCGTTTTTTCTGAATGACTTGGCGGGTGACTTTCATCTATTATGGAGTCGTGGGCGCAGTGATTCGACCTTGCGCTTCATCCGGGCGGATGAACCAGTTGCAACACGGGCGCGTCTCGCGCTTGTGGCGGCGACGGGGGTGGTTCTTCGCTCCGGCCTCAGGGTCATGGGGGTGACACCTGTCGAGGAGTTGCGTGATGATAGTAAGGCGGTTTCTGCGGCCGATCTTTGATCGGTTTGCTTTAGCTCTGGGTGGGGGATTGTTGGTCGGGGGGCGCGGTCATGAGTGACGCGCCGAGATCCTGGCCCGCTGGCTCGGGTGATGATGGTTTTGCGCCGCGCCGGCCAATGCGCGCGGCCAGCACCAAGCCTGCGCCCCGCGCCCGCGCATTGCCCGATATACCCAGGCGCGTGCTGATCATCGCCGTCGGCTTGACCGGCTCGGTGCTGCTCGCCGCCACCATCATTTGGGGCATTTCACGCATGGGGCCGCGCAGCACGCCGCTGATCGAGGCCGATGGCCGGCCGTTCCGCGTTAGGCCGGAAAACCTGCCGCCACAACCCGCAGCCCCCGCTCCGAGTGCGCGCGGCCAAGCCCGCCCCGATCAGGCTGCAAGATTGGCCCCCGCCCCGGAGGCGCCGCGCACCGATGCGCTGCGCCAACAGGTGGAGGCCGCGGCCGCGCCGCCAGCCCCAACCAGCCCTGCGGCCGCGCCAGCAACGGCTCCGGCCACTGCCGCGCCGGTGGTGGCGCCCAGCACGCCACCAGCGCTGCGCAGCCCCGCCACAGCGTCAACCCGTGCCGCCGCTGCGACGCCCGCCGCGCCCTCCACGCCCGCAGTAACACCGCGCGCCGCGCAGCCCGCCCCCGCAGCGGCGCGCCCGGCGCCGCCCCCCCCCGCTGCGGCACGCCCGGCGCCAGCCGCGCCCGCTGCGGCACCACCCGGGCGCGCAGAGGTGCAATTCGGCGCCCTCGCCAGCGAAGATGCCGCAAAGCTCGCATGGGATCGGCTGAAGCGGCGTGTCCCCGCATTGGCCAATATGCAGCCCCGCATCAGCCGCATGGAGCGCAACGGCCAGCCCCCGCTTTGGCGGTTGCGTGTTGCCACGACCGATGTGGCCGCCGCCCGCAGCCTATGCGAACAGGCACGCGCCAAGAATGCGCCATGCGTACCGGTATGATAGGCCTATCCTTCTAAAAACGCGGGACGATTCGGCATGGTGAACCAGGGCAGGCGGCGCGCCGCGATTATCGGCCTGGGCGGTAGCGCCCTGAGTGCCGATGAGGCCAGCATGCTGCGCGATACACCGCCGCTGGGGGTCATCCTTTTCGCCCGCAATATCGCCGGCCCTGCGGCGCTGCGGGCCTTGACTGCGGCCATCCGTGAGACCCTGGGCGAGGCGACGCCCATCCTCATCGACCAGGAAGGCGGCCGCGTTGCCCGGTTGCGCCCGCCAGATTGGCCGGTCTTTCCGCCTGCGGCCAGTTTCGAGGGCCGGCCGGCGCAGAATGCCTATGCCAATGCCGCCCTGATCGGGCTGGAATGCGCTGGCCTCGGGCTGAATGTGGTTTGCGCCCCGGTGCTGGATCTGCGGCTGCCCGAGGGCCATGGCATCATCGGCGACCGCGCCTTCTCGGCTGACCCGGCCGAGGTCAGCCGTCTGGGACGGGAATACATTCTGGGCCTGCAGGCGGCGGGCTGCATCCCCGTCATCAAGCACATCCCCGGCCATGGCCGGGCGCTGGCCGATAGCCATCTCGAATTGCCCCGCGTGAGTGCGACGCGGGAGGATTTGGCGCTGGATTGCGCGCCCTTCGCGGCGCTGGCGGCCTTAGGTGCCTGGGCGATGACGGCGCATATCCTTTACGAGAGCTTGGATGTTGAATTGCCGGCCACCCTCTCCCCTCGGGTCATTGCGCGGGTGATTCGCGGCGCCATTGGCTTTGATGGTTTTCTTGTCTCTGATGATCTGGCGATGAAGGCGCTCATTGGCCAACCCGCCGCACTCGCCCAGGCCTCGATCAGCGCGGGATGCGATGCGGTGCTGCATTGCACTGGCGAATTGGCTGAGACGGCAGCATTGCTGGCCGATTGCCCGCTGCTGAGCGATGCCGCCATGGAGCGCCTGGATGCTGCCCGCGCCGCCACCTTGAATCGCCATGAGGTTTTGGACCCCGCCGCGCTCACGGTGATGCGCTACGCCGCGATGGTGCGCAGCGCGTGATTGCCGAAATCCTGGCCTCGGTGCTGGCGGCGGTCATTGCCATCACCTTGCATGAGGCCGCGCATGGCTATGCGGCTGATAGCTTGGGCGACCCCACGGCCAGGCTGCTCGGCCGTGTCTCGCTCAATCCGCTGCGCCATATCGACCCGGTGGGCACGCTGCTGGTGCCGGGCATTCTGCTGGCGACGCAATTGCTGACCATAGGCCGGGTGGAGGCGATGTTCGGCTGGGCCCGGCCGGTGCCGGTGGATATCCGCCGGCTGAACAATCCGCGCTGGGGCATGATGTGGGTGGCGCTGGCGGGGCCGGCGATGAATGTGCTGCTGGCCTTCATCGCAGCGCTGGCGGCGCATCTGGCGGGGCTGCTGGAGGGGGATTGGGTGGCGCTGCTCTACCGCTCGGTCGCGCTGTTCATGGTGGTCAATCTGGTGTTGGCCAGTTTTAATATGCTGCCCATCCCGCCGCTCGATGGTGGCCGGGTGGTGACCGCGCTGCTGCCCTATTCGCTGGCGCGGCCCTATGCCGGGCTGGAGCGCTACGGGTTGTTCATCGTGCTGGGTCTGCTCTTCGTGCTGCCAAAGATATCGCCTGATCTGGATGTGATGGGCTGGGCCTTGCGCCATGTCGTGGCGCCGCTTTTCAGCCTGTTGCTGCGCGCCGCCGGGCACCCGGTGTGAGCGGCCTGGCCCTCAATCTGGACGGCTTCGAGGGCCCGCTTGACCTGCTGCTCGACCTTGCCCGCGCCCAGAAGGTCGATATCCGGCGGATCAGCATCATCGCCCTGGTGGATCAATACATCGCCGTGCTGGAGGGGGCGCAAAAGATCCGCCTGGAGATCGCCGCCGATTGGCTGGTGATGGCGGCCTGGCTGACCTGGCTGAAATCCCGCCTGCTGCTTCCCGAAGAGATTGAGCCGGAGGAGGATGCCGAGGCCCTGGCCGACCGGCTGACCGCGCGCTTGGCCGAGTTGGACCGCATGCGCCATGCCGCCTTTTGGCTGTCGGGCCAGGTGCAGCTGGGGCGGGAGAGCTTTGGCCGCGGTGCTCCGGAAATCCTGCGCATGGAGGACCGCTCGGGCATTGTGGCCGACCTGCCGGCCCTGCTGCGGGCCTATGCCGGCGCGCGGCGCCGCGCCACCGCCGCCACACCCTATGCGCCCAAGCCGCGCAAATTATTCTCGGTGGGTGAGGCGCTGGCCCGGCTGCGGGCGCTGCTGGGGCAAAGCCCGGGCTGGACGGTGCTGCAGGGCTTCATCCCCGCCTCGCTCATCACGCCGCTGGAACGCCGCGCCGCGCTGGCCTCAGGCCTGATCGCCGCCTTGGAGGAGGCGCGCGGCGGCGGCGTTGAATTGCGCCAGGACCATGCCTTTGGCCCGCTGATGATCCGCCGCATGGAGGCTATCGCCCATGAGCCTGCCGCCGCCCACCAATCCTGAGCCCTCTGCGCCTGATGCGGCGCCCGAGGCCGCCCCCGCCATCTGTGACGAGGCGACCTTCGAGCACGCGCTGCGGGTGGCCGAAGCGCTGATCTTCGCCAGTGACCGGCCGGTGAAGGCCGAGCGGCTGCAAATGGCGCTGCCCATGGGCGCGCATGCGCCATCGGTGTTGACCGCCTTGCAGGCGCGCTGTGCCGGCCGGCCGGTGGAATTGGTGGAGATCGCCGGCGGCTTCGTCTTCCGCACCGCGCTCGAACTGGCCCCGGCCATCACCCGCGTGGTCGAGGTGCCGCGCCGCCTGCCGCGGGTGGCGATGGAGACGCTGGCGATCATCGCCTATCACCAACCGGTCACCCGGCCGGAGATTGAAGAGATTCGCGGCGCCACCCTCAGCCAGGCGACGCTCGACGCGCTGTTGGACATGACGCTGATCACCAGCCGGGGCAAAAAAGAAGTGCCGGGCCGGCCCACGCTGTGGGGCACCACGCCGCGGTTTTTGGAGCAATTCGGCCTGAAATCTCTGGCCGATCTGCCCAGGCGGGAAGATCTGGTCTCCAATGACGCGGCGCTGCCACTGATCCCGCCTTCGGCGCCCGAACCGCCGGGCGAGGCGACGGAAGGCTAGGCTGCACCGATGCATGCCGTTCATAGGGCTGGCCGAGACGCCTGAATTCCGCCGCCTCCCGGCTTGTTGATCGCCCAGCCGCCACGCCGATGTTCCGGGGGGGCGATCGGCTTGTCCTGGCGCCGGCTTTGCGCCATAACCCCGACGCTCGTCACGCAAGTGCCGGGCAAATCCACACGCGGCGCGCCCTTCCATCATGAAAGGGTCCGGTCCTGGCCGGTCTGTCACAAGACCATCCGGGAATGGCGCCGCGGAGGCTCAACCGGACTATAACAGGAAGGAGTATCGCCATGGCGATGCCACAAGTCACTCTGCGCGTTCTGCTCGAGGCGGGCGTGCATTTCGGCCACCACACGCGGCGCTGGAACCCGCGTATGGCGCCCTATATTTTCGGCATCCGCAACCAGGTCCATATTCTGGATCTGCAGCAGACCGTCCCCCTGATGGAGCGCGCGCTGCGCGCCATCCGTGACACGGTGGCCGGCGGCGGGCGCGTGCTCTTCGTGGGCACCAAGAAGGCTGCCGCAGAATACGTAGCCGAATCGGCCACTCGCTGCGGCCAATATTATGTGAACCACCGCTGGCTGGGCGGCATGCTGACCAATTGGAAGACGATCACGGGTTCCGTGAAGCGTCTGAAGGAAATGGAAGGCCAGCTCGGCGGCACAGTGGAGGGCCTGACCAAGAAAGAGGTCCTGATGCTGACCCGCGACAAGGAAAAGCTTGATCGCGCGCTGGGCGGCATCAAGGATATGGGCGGCCTGCCGGACATTATCTTCATCATCGATGTGGTGAAGGAAAAGCTGGCGATTGAGGAGGCCAACAAGCTCGGCATCCCCGTCGTTGCCGTGGTGGACAGCAACTCCGACCCCTCGGGCATTGCCTTCCCGATCCCGGGCAATGATGACGCGATCCGCGCCATCAACCTCTATTGCGACATGGTCGCCGCCTCGGTGCTGGATGGTATTTCGGCCGAACTCGGCTCCTCGGGTGCTGATATTGGTGCGATGGAAGAACTTCCGGCCGAGGATATCCTCGAAGCCGCCCCCGAGCCGGGCACCGAGCCCGCCCCGGAACTGACGCCTGAGATGGCTGCCGAATATGGCATCACCCTCGAGCCCGCGGCCGATGCCGCGCCGCAGGCTTAAGCCTACCCGCGCCCGGGCCAGTCGGCCCGGGTGCTTCGCTGAATTGTCATGCCAAGGGACGGATTCGTCCCTTTATGACACGCCGCTGGGCGCTTCTGCCCGCATCGAATGACCAACCGGACCTCTGGAGAGATAAACATGGCCGAGATCACAGCCGCCCTGATCCGCGAACTGCGCGAAAGCAGCGGCGCCGGCATGATGGATTGCAAGAAGGCGCTTGTTGAAGCCGAAGGCAATATGGAAGCTGCCATCGACTGGCTGCGCAAGAAGGGCCTGGCCGCCGCCGCGAAGAAGAGCGGCCGCATCGCCGCCGAAGGCCTGGTTGGCGTCGCCACCGGCCCGCAGATCGCCGCCATGGTTGAGGTGAATGCCGAGACCGATTTCGTGGCCCGCAACGAGAATTTCCAAAACTTCGTCAGCGAGGTTGCCGGCCTGGCACTCAGCGTGGGCGAAGATGTCGAGGCCATTAAATCCGCCATCTACCCGGGCACCCAGCATTCGGTGACGGAAGAGCTGACCCGGCTGATCGCCACCATCGGCGAGAACATGACCATCCGTCGCGCCCGGGTCTTCCGGGTTTCCGAAGGCACGGTCGCCAGCTATATGCACCAGGCGGTGAAGCCGGGCCTGGGCAAGATCGGTGTGCTTGTCGCGGTGGAAAGCAGCTCCGAGATCGAGGCGCTGCAGGTGCTCGGCCGGCAGATCGGCATGCATGTTGCCGCCACCCGCCCTGATGCGCTGGATATTGATGCGGTGGACCCTTCGGCGCTGATCCGTGAGCGTGCGGTCCTGACCGAGCAGGCCGCCGCCTCCGGCAAGCCGCCCGCGGTGATCGAGAAGATGGTCGAGGGCCGTATCCGCAAATTCTACGAGGAAGTGGTGCTGCTCGAGCAGGTCTGGGTGCATGATGGCGAAAGCCGGGTGCGCGAAGTGGTGAAGAAGGCCGGCGCCAAGCTGACCGGCTTTGCCCGCTTCCAGCTCGGTGAAGGCATCGAGAAGGAAACCGGCGATTTCGCCGCCGAGGTGGCCGCGGCCGCCGGTGTCGGCAAGGCCTGAGAGGTTGCGGCGGGGTAAAAGCCCCGCCTTGTCGGCCCACCAAGCGCTCCGTAATGTGCGGCGCAGATTGGCACCGCATTTTGAGTGAGCCTGCAAAAATGAGCGAAACGCCCACCCATAAACGCGTCCTGCTAAAAATCTCCGGCGAGGCCCTGATGGGCCCGCGGGATTACGGCCTGGACAATGCCACCGTGCGCGCCATCGCCGAGGATGTGCGCGATGTCGTGGCGCTCGGTGTTCAGGTCTGCCTTGTCATCGGCGGTGGCAATATCTTTCGCGGCATCGCCGGCGCCGCCTCGGGCATGGATCGTGCCCAGGCCGATTACATGGGCATGCTGGCCACGGTGATGAACGCGCTGGGGGTGCAATCGGCTTTGGAGAAGCAAGGGGTGGCCACCCGGGTGCAATCGGCCATCTCAATGTCCTCGATCTGCGAGCCCTATATTCGCAGGCGGGCCATGCGGCATATGGAGAAGGGCCGGGTGGTGATCTTCGCCGCCGGCACCGGCAATCCTTTTTTCACCACCGATACCGCTGCCGCGCTGCGCGCCGCCGAGATGGGCTGCGACGCCCTGCTCAAGGGCACCCAGGTGGATGGCATCTATTCCGCCGATCCGCGCAAAAACCCCGATGCCAAGCGCTACCAGGAACTGACCTATCTGGAGGTTCTGGCCCGCGACCTGCAGGTGATGGACGCAGCTGCCATTTCGGTGGCGCGTGAGAACAAGCTGCCCATTATTGTCTTCAGCATCCATGAACCCGGCGCCTTCAAAGAGGTGATGCTGGGCCATGGCCGCTTCACCACCGTCCGCGACGAATAGGAGCCCCACGACATGGCCGCACCGGCAGACCCCAAGGCGCTGAAAGAGGACATGAAGCGCCGCATGGACAGCACCATGGAGACCCTGAAGAAGGAGTTCCAGGGCCTGCGCACCGGCCGTGCCAGCCCGGCCTTGCTCGAGCCCATTCGCGTCGAAATCTATGGCGCCATCTCGCCGCTCAATCAGGTGGCCAATATTTCGGTGGGTGGGCCGGGCATGCTCAATGTCCAGGTCTTTGACCGCAGCCAGGCCAAGGCGGTGGAAATCGCGATCCGCGATTCGGGCCTCGGCCTCAACCCCCAGGCCGAGGGGCAGACCATCCGCGTGCCCCTGCCGCCGCTGACGGCGGAGCGCCGCAATGACCTCTCCAAGCAGGCCGCCAAATACTCCGAAGGCGCCAAGGTCGCCCTGCGCGGCGTCCGCCGCGACGGCATGGAGCAGGTCGCCGCCTGGAAGAAGAAGAGCGACATCTCCGAGGATGAGGCCAAGCGGGCCGAGAAGGAGATGCAGACCTTGACCGACGAATATGTGAAGAAGATCGACGTGGCCTTTGCCGAGAAAGACAAGGATATCCGCACCGTCTGAACTCTTGGCGGAATTTCGCCGTATTCGTCGGCAAGATCGTGCCACAAGGGCGGCCCCGACGGGCCTGAGGGCGCGGGGGCGAGAGGGGTTGCTATGGCGTTTGGTCTTTCCCGGGGTTTGCCCGGAGCCTGCACGGCATTCCCGCCCCATGTTGGGCGGCGTTGATGCCTGACAGCACCCATTCCTTGCCCGGGGTCACCAATCTGGCCACCCCGCCGCCGGTTCATGTCGCCATTATCATGGATGGCAATCGCCGCTGGGCGCAGGCCCGTGGCAAGCCTGTCGCATTTGGCCATAAGGCGGGGGCGGATGCCGCGCGCCGCGCCATTGAGGCGGCCGGCCATGCCGGGGTGCGCTGGCTCACCCTCTTTGCCTTCTCTTCGGAGAATTGGCAGCGCCCCTCGGATGAGGTGCAGGAACTGACCACCTTGCTGCGCTTTTACCTCAATAGTGAGGTCAAATCCCTCGCGCGCGAGGGCGTGCGGCTGCGGGTGATCGGCGACAGGCTGCGCTTCGGCGAGGATATGCGCCGGCTGATCGACCGGGCCGAGGAGGCGACGGCACATAACACCGCCCTCAACCTCAATATCGCGCTGAGTTATGGGGCCCGGGCCGAGATTCTGGCCGCGGCCCGCGCGCTCGCCGCCACCGTCGCCCGGGGCGAAATCGCCCCCGAAGCGATCGATGAAGCGGCCTTCTCCCGCCACCTGACCACGGCGGGCATGCCGGATCCTGATCTGATCATCCGCACCTCGGGCGAGCAGCGTTTGTCCAATTTCCTGCTCTGGCAGGCCGCCTATGCCGAGTTGATTTTCCTGCCGGTGCTCTGGCCGGATTTTGACGCAGCACAGTTCCAGGCCGCTTTGGACAGTTTCGCCAGCCGCGAGCGCCGCTATGGGGCGCGTTTTCCCTGATGGCAGCAGCGACGCCGGCTGGCACCGGGCCATGGCGGGATTTGCGGACGCGGCTGCTCTCGGTGTTGGTGATGGGCCCCGTGGTGTTGGCCTGCATTTGGTGGGGCGGGCCGTGGTTTCTGGGGCTGATGGCGCTGACCTTGGCCGGCCTTGCATGGGAATGGGTGCGGATCAGCGGCGGGCTGGCTTTGGGAGCGGCGGGGCTGGCGATGCCGGCCATCATCCTGCTGGCGGCTGGCTTGGCTGGCTTGGGCCTGCCCTGGCTGGGGGGCGGGCTGCTCTTGCCGGGGGCTTTGCTGTTGTGGCGGCTGGCTGGCGCGCTGCCGCACCGGTTTTTGGCGCTGGGCGTGGTCTATCTGGGGCTATTCGGCGTGGCCTTCATCACCCTGCGGCTGGACCCTGAGGCGGGCCGGGCCAATGTGTTTTTCCTCATGCTGCTGGTCTGGGCCAGTGACAGCGCGGCCTATATCGCCGGCCGCGCGCTGGGCGGGCCGAAGCTCTGGCCCGCCATCTCACCGGGCAAGACCTGGTCAGGCGCCTTAGGCGGGCTGCTGGGCGCCATGCTGGTGGGCGCGCTGGCGGCAATTCTGGTCGCACCCGCCGCAGCACCGCTCTGGGCGGCCCTGGTGGCCGGGGCACTTGGGGTGGTATCCCAGGCGGGCGATTTGCTGGAAAGCGGCATCAAGCGCCGGTTCGGGGTGAAGGATTCGTCCCACCTCATTCCCGGCCATGGTGGCCTGCTGGACCGGCTGGATGGATTTTTGGCCGCCGCCCCTGTGGCGGTGGTGTGGAGCATGATCTTGGGTTCAGGAGTTTATTTGTGGCGTTAGGCAGGCGAATCACGGTCCTCGGCGCCACTGGCAGCATCGGCCGCAGCACGGCCGCGCTGCTGGAGGCGGCAGCACCAGGCAGCTTTGTGGTGGAGGCCCTGGTGGCGGGGCGTGACGCGACCGCACTCGCGGCCCAGGCCCGCAAGCTGGGTGCTAGGCTCGCGGTGGTGGCCGATGAAGCGGCACTCCCGGCCCTGCGCGAGGCGCTGGCCGGCTCAGGCATTGAGGCCGCAGGTGGCGAGGCCGCGGTGCTCGAAGCCGCCTCCCGCCCGGTGGACTGGACCATGGCGGCGATTGTGGGCGCGGCCGGTCTGGCCTCCACCCTGGCCGCGCTGCGCCATGGCGGCACGCTCGCTTTGGCCAATAAGGAGAGCCTGGTCTGCGCCGGGCCCATCGTGCTGGAGGCGGCGCGGGAAGCCGGCGCCACGCTCTTGCCGGTCGATTCCGAGCATAATGCCATCTTCCAGGCGCTGGTGGGTGCGGCCCCGGAAAGCATCGAAAAGATCATCCTCACCGCCTCGGGCGGCCCTTTCCGCAATGCCTCGCTGGCCGAGATGCGCGCCGCCACGCCCGAGCAGGCGGTGAAGCATCCCGTCTGGTCGATGGGGGCGAAAATCTCGGTCGATAGCGCCTCGATGTTCAATAAAGGCCTGGAGTTGATCGAGGCGGCGCGGCTTTTCCCCGTCCGGCCCGAGCAATTGGATGTGCTGGTGCATCCGCAATCGGCGGTGCATGGGCTGGTGCAATATCGCGATGGTTCGCTGCTGGCCCAGCTGGGCAGCCCGGATATGCGCACCCCCATCGCCCATGCCCTGGCCTGGCCTGAGCGCATGCATGTGGATGTGCCCAGGCTCGACCTTGCAGCGCTGGCCAAGCTGGAATTCGCCGCCCCCGACCCGGTGCGCTTCCCAGCCCTTCGCCTGTGCCGTGAAGCGCTGATGGCCGGCGGGGCCGCGCCCTGCGTGTTGAATGCGGCCAATGAGGTGGCGGTGGCGCTGTTCCTGGGCCGCCAACTGGGTTTTCTCGATATCGCCGTGGTGGTTGAGGAAACCCTGGCGGCGCTGGGCCATGAGCAGGTGCCCGACCTCGCCGCGGTGCTGGCGATGGATGCGCAGGCACGGGCGTGCGCCAAGCGCATTGCGGCGGGCCGGGTGGCGGCCTAGGTAAGCGCCATGCTCGATTTTATCCCGGATTTCCCCCGCACGATTCTGGCCTTCCTGGTGGTGCTGGGCGTCCTAGTGTTCATTCATGAGCTCGGCCATTATTTGGCCGCGCGCTGGCGGGGGGTGCATGTCGATGCCTTCGCTATCGGCTTTGGCCGCGCCCTGACCAGTTGGACCGACCGGCGTGGCACCGAATGGCGCCTCGCCTGGATACCGCTGGGTGGCTACGTCAAGCTGCATGGCCAGGCAGAGACCGGTGCCATGCCGCCCGAGGAAGTGGCAAAGCTGCGCCCCGGCCAAACCTTCCACGACAAGCCGGTGCGTGACCGCGCCATTGTCGTCGTCGCCGGGCCGGTGGCCAATTTCCTGCTCGCCATCCTGCTCTTTGCCGGGCTCTTCACCTTCCATGGCCAGCCGGTGGGTCAGACGGCGATTGGCGCCGTGGCGCCCGGTTCGGCGGCTGAGCGCGCCGGCCTGCTGGCGGGGGATGAGATTGTCAGCCTCGACGGCAACCGCGTCACCCGCTTCGATCAGTTGCAGCGCTACATCCAGCCCCGTGCCGGCCAGGAAGTGGCGGTCGCTTTGACCCGCGATGGCCGTGAGCTGGTGCTGCGCGCCACCCCCGGCACCCGCCCAGGCAGCGAGGCCGCCCCCTTGGGCGTGCTGGGCGTGCAGGCCGGTGCTGTGCGCTTCGAGCCGATGGACCCCGCCAGCGCACTGGTCGCAGGCGCGGCCCAGACCTTTGATGTCAGCCGCCAAACCCTGATTGGCATCTGGGAAATGCTCACCGGCCAGCGCAGCGCGCGCGATCTGGGCGGGCCGATCAAAATCGCCGAGGTGAGCGGCGAGGCCGCATCGCTCGGCATCGTGCCTTTGGTCAATCTGATGGCGCTGCTCTCGGTCTCGCTGGGGTTGTTGAACCTCTTTCCGGTGCCAATGCTCGATGGTGGCCACCTGATGTTCTATGCCGCCGAAGCGATCCGCGGCCGCCCGCTGCCAGTGCGGGCGCAGGAATATGGGTTTCGGGCCGGCTTCGCCCTGCTCATCGGTCTGTTTGTCTTTGCCACCTGGAATGATATCGCCCATGGCGCGATAGGACGCTGGGTTGCGGGTCTGGTGAGCTGAAGATGCAGTCTCTATGGTCCGGCCCGAACACGCCCACGGCCGCGTCGGTTGACACCTCTGTAGCCATGCCCCATCGCGACGGAACTGCCCCAAGACGGGACAAGCGGAATTTGAACATGACCCTTCGCACCCTCCTGCTCGCCTCTGCCTGCCTCATACCGCTATTGCCCCTGGGCGCGGATGCGCAGCAGCGGCGGCCCTTGGCCAATTCTGCCGCAGGTGAGGCCGCTGGAAGCGTCTCGGCGGTGGAAGTGCGCGGCAACCAGCGGATCGATGCCGATACCGTGCGCAGCTACATGCTGTTGCAGCCCGGCGATGCTTATGACAGCGACCGCTCTGACCGCAGCCTGCGCAGCCTCTTCGCCACCGGCCTCTTCGGCGATGTCTCCATTGCGCGGGATGGCTCTCGCCTTGTGGTCACAGTGGTCGAGAATCCATTGGTCAACCGCGTGGCCTATGAAGGCAATCGCCGGCTGACCGACGACACCATCCGCCCCGAGGTGCAAATGCGCGCGCGCGGTGTCTTCACCAGCCAGCTCGCCCAGGCCGACCGGCAGCGCATTCTCAACCTTTACGCCCGCCGCGGCCGCTTCGCCGCCCGTGTCGAGCCGAAGATTATCCAGCTCGACCAGAACCGTGTTGACGTGGTCTATGAGATCACCGAGGGCGATGCCGCCTTGGTCAGCCGGATCAATTTCGTCGGCAATGCCAGCTATTCCGACGGGAAGCTGCGCGACATTGTGGCGACGCGCGAGCAGGCGTTTTATCGCCCCTTCTCCAGCTCCGACACCTTCGACCCGGACCGTCTGAGCTTCGACCGTGAATTGCTGCGCCGCTATTATCTGCGCAACGGCTTTGCCGATGTCGAGCCCGGGGCCGCCAGCGCCGAATTGGCCCCGGACCGCTCCAGCTTCTTCATCACCTACAACATCAATGAGGGGCCGCGGTACCGCTTTGGCGAGATCACCGTCACCTCCGCCTTTCCCACGCTCGACATCGCGGCGCTGCGCAGCCGCCTCGAAATCCGCACCGGTGACTGGTATGATGGCGACGCGGTGGAGCGCATGGCGCAGAGCCTGGCGGATGCCGCCAATCTGCGGGGCTTCCCCTTCGTCGATGTTCAGCCGCAGGTTGAACGCAACCGCGAAAACAACACCATCGCCATCACCTTCCAGGTGGCTGAGGCACCGCGGGTCTATGTCGAGCGCATCGACATCAACGGCAATGTCCGCACCCAGGATAGGGTGATCCGGCGCGAATTCCGCCTCGCCGAGGGCGATGCCTTCAACGCAGCCCAGCTGCGCCGCTCGCGCGATCGCATCCGCAACCTGGGCTATTTCAGCGATGTTCAGTTGACCAGCCAGCCCGGCTCCGCTCCGGACCGCGCCATCGTCAACACCAATATCCAGGAACGCGCCACCGGTGAGGTGAGCGTGGGCGGCGGTTATTCGACCGATGCAGGCTTCCTGGCCGATTTCGGCCTGCGTGAGCGCAACCTCCTGGGCACTGGCGTGGATGCCCGCCTGAACGGCACGGCAGCCCAGCGCCGCAGCCAGGTCGATTTGTCGGTGACCGATCCGTCCTTCATGGACCGTAACCTCGCCGTCGGCGCCGATCTCTTCCTGGTGCAGCGCAACCTGATCAACATCGCCAATTACCAGGAGCGGCGTTACGGCTTCGCGCTGCGCGCCGGCTATGAATACAATGAGCGGCTGCGGCAGACCGTCTCCTATACCCTGGTCAATCGCAATGTGTTCAATGTGCAGCCGCAGGCTTCTGCCTATATCCGGGAGCAGGCCGGTCAGACGCTGCTGAGCCAAGTTTCGCAGACCCTGACCTATGATGCGCGTGACACCATCATTCAGGCATCGCGCGGCTATTTCCTGCGCTGGGGCGCGGATCTTGCGGGGCTGGGCGGCGATGTTGCCTATCTGCGCAATCGCTTCGATGGCGCGCTGTTCCTGCCGCTGGAACGCCTGATTGGCGACCCTGACTATGTGCTGACGCTGACCAGCGGCTTTGGCCATCTCGCGCCCTTCAATAGCCGCTCGCCCTATAATCCCAGCACCGGCACGGGTGGCGAGCGCGACCGCATCGTGGACCGCTTCTTCCTGGGTGGCGAAAACCTGCGCGGCTTTGCCATTGCCGGTGTCGGCCCGCGTGACACCACAACGCGCGACAGCCTGGGCGGCAACATGCTCTGGACCGCCGGCGCCGAGATGCGTTACCCGCTGCCGGTGCCAAGCGAACTCGGCCTGCTCGGCCGCGCCTTTGTCGATGCTGGTGCGCTGACCCAAGGGCCTTCTGGACCCATTATCAGCCATAGCAGCGCCGCGCGGGTGGGCGTGGGTATTGGCCTGTCCTGGCGCAGCCCCTTCGGCCTGATCAATATCGATCTCGCAAAGGCCGTGGCCAAGCAGCCCTATGATATAACGCAAATTTTCCGCTTTGGCTTCGGCACGCGGTTCTGAATTCGGGATACAGAGATGATGAAGAAGACGCATTTTCTGGGCCGCGTGAGCCTCGCCTTGGCCATGGCCGGGACGCTGTTGACCGCACCCATTGCCATGGCGCAGCAGGACCCAGGGTTCTTTGTGCCGCCCGGCGGCCAGCGGCCGCAGGGCCAGCCGGCGCGGCCGCCTCAGGGTCAGCCCTCGGCGCAGCGCCCGCCTCAGGGCCAGCCCCAACCGGGCCAACGCCCGGCCGGCCGCACCGAGGCCCCCGCGCCGCTGCCCCCCGGCCAGCCGCCGCCGGCCGCGGTGATCGGCATCGTCGATATCCCCGAGGTGCAGCGCGTCTCCGCCGCCTTTAACCAGGTGCGCGAGGAGATCGAACGCCGCCGCACCCGCCTCAATGATGAATTGCAGCGCGAGCAGAATGGCTGGCGCGAGGCCCAGCAGGCCCTGGCCGGCGAGCGCGCCGGCCTGCAGGCTGAGGTGCTGCGCCTGCGCGAACGTGAATTGCAGGACCGTATCACCGATAGCCAGCGGATCTTCCGCAACCGCAGCCAGGCCATCGAACAGGCCGCCCAGGCTGCTTTGGTCGAGATCGAGCAGGCGCTGGGCACCGTCATCCGCCTGGTCGCCCAATCGCGCAACGTGAATATCATGCTGCCCCGCCCGCTGGTGATCATGAACGAGCCGGCCTTCGACCTGACGGAGGAGATCGCGCAGCAATTCAATCGCAACCTGCCGCGGGTCACCATCCAGGCCGAAAGCGATGGCCGAAATCCGCCCACGCCGCCGGCGGCTGCTGCGGGCGCTCGCCCAACTGCGGCCCCGGCTGCTGCTCCCGCTGGTGGGCCGCCGGCAGCGACAGCGCCTGTCACGCCACGCACCCCCGCGCGCTGAGGCGTGATGGCCGAGCATAGGCGCTTCTTTTCCGGCCAAGGCCCGCAGCCACTGGCCTCGCTGCTGGCGGCGGCCGGGATTAAGCTGGAGGGCTATCCTGAGCGCAGCTTTGCCGGCGTCGCCGCTTTGGCGGAGGCTGGGCCGGATGAGATTGCCTATTTCGATACGGCCCGGCACCGCGATGTCCTGAGCGCCACCCGTGCCGGTGCCGTGATCCTGCGCGAAGCCGATGCTGTTTCGTTGCCAAGCGGCTGCCTGCCCATCATTTTCGCCATGCCATCGCTGGCCTTTGCCCTCATCGCCGAGGTGTTTCACCCCATCCCCCGCGGCACAGGGCAGCGCCATGCCAGCGCCGCCATCGACCCCTCGGCGCAGATTGACCCCAGCGTCGATATTGGCGCTTTTGCGATGATCGGCGCCGGCGCTGAGATCGGAGCGGGCTGCATCATCCATCCCCATGCCGTGGTCGGCCCGGGCGTGGTGCTGGGCGAGAATTGCACCATCCATCCCCATGCCAGCATCAGCCACGCCATATGCGGCCGTGGCGTGGTGCTGCATGCCGGTGCCCGGGTGGGCAATGAGGGCTTTGGCTTCACCCCCACCGCCCAGGGTGGCTACGTCACCATGCCGCAGCTCGGCGCGGTGCTGCTGGGCGATGATGTTGAGGTCGGCGCCAATGCCTGCATCGATCGCGGTGCGCTGGGCGATACCGTGGTGGGCCGGGGCACGCGCATCGATAATCTGGCCCAGCTGGGGCATAATGTTCAGCTGGGGCGGAGCTGTGTGGTGGTCTCGCAGGTCGGCATTTCGGGCTCGGCCGTGCTGGGCGACTGGGTGCAGGTGGCGGGCCAGGCCGGCATTGCCGGGCATCTCAAGATTGGCGACCGGGCGCGGATCGGCGCCCAGGCCGGCGTGATGCGCGATGTCGAGCCGGGCGCCGATATGCTGGGCTCGCCGGCGCGCCCGGCGCGGGTCAAGATGCGTGAAATCGCCACCGTGCAGCGCCTCGCCGCCGCCGCACTCAAGCCCACGACGAAGAAGGATAATTGAGGGTCGCTTTGATGACTGAAACCACCTTGGACATCGCCGCCATCATGCGGGCCATCCCGCATCGTTACCCCTTCCTGCTGGTCGACCGCGTGGTGGAGATGAACCACGATAATTTTTGTGTCGGCATCAAGAACGTCACCATCAATGACCAGTTCTTCCAGGGCCATTTCCCGACCGAGCCGGTGATGCCGGGCGTGCTGATCGTCGAGGCGATGGCCCAGACCTCGGCGGTGCTGGTGGTGGAGACGCTGGGGCGCGAGAGCCAGGGCAAGCTGGTTTACTTCATGTCCATCGACAGCGCGAAATTCCGCCGGCCCGTCGTGCCGGGGGACCAGCTGCGTATCAAGGTTACAAAGGTGCAGCGGCGCATGAGCGTGTGGAAATTCAGTGGTGAGGCGACCGTCGATGGCCGGGTCGTGGCAGAGGCGACCTTCGCCGCCATGATCCGCGACCGATGAACCAGATCCACCCTTCGGCCATTATCGCCCCCGGCGCGCGCATCGCCGCCGGCGTGACAATCGGGCCCTTCTGCACGGTGGGCGCCGATGTTGAGCTGCGCGAGGGCGTCAGCCTGGTCAGCCATGTCGCCATTGAGGGCCACACCATCCTGCATGAGGGCGTGCAGGTCTCGCCCTATGCCTCGGTGGGCCTGCCGCCGCAGGATCTGAAATACAAGGGCGAGCCCACACGATGCGAGATCGGCCCGCGCAGCCTGCTGCGTGAGCATGTCACCGTGCATCGCGGCAGCCTGGGGCGCGGCCACACCATGGTCGGCGCCGATTGCATGCTGATGGCCTGCTCGCATGTCGGCCATGATTGCCAGGTGGGTGACCGGGTCATCATGGCCAATAACGTCATGCTGGGCGGCCATGTGCAGGTGGGTGATCAGGTCTTCATCGGCGGTGGGGCCGCCATTCACCAGATGGTGCGCATTGGCCGCCACGCGATGGTGGGCGGCATGTCGGGCGTGACCAATGACATCCCGCCCTTTGGCAATGTCTTCGGCCTGCCGGCGCGCCTCGTTGGCCTTAATGTTATCGGCCTGCGCCGGCGTGGCTTCTCGAAGGATAATTTGGCCGCGCTGCGCCTGGCCTTTCGGCTGCTGTTCCGCGATTCCGGCATCTTCGCCGAGAAGCTTGAGGTCGCCCGCCAGCGCTATGTTGATGACGTGCTGGTCCAGGAGGTGCTGGCCTTCATCGCCTCGCCCGAGCGCAAGCGCGAAATGTGCCGCCCGGGCCGCATGACGGCCGATGACGACGACGACGCCTGAACCGACACCGCTCGGCATTATCGCCGCCGGCGGGGTGATGCCGCGCCGGCTGGCCGATGATGTGCTGGCCAGCGGCCGGCCGGTTTATGTGGTGGCGATCCGCGAATTCGCCGAGAGCCAGCTTTATGCCGGCCTGCCGCACCGGGTGGTGCGGCTGGGTGCGGCCGGCCAGTTGATCGCAGCTTTTCGGGCCGCGGGCGTGCGCGACCTGGTGATGCTCGGCCATGCCCGGCGGCCCTCACTGCTCTCGCTCTTCCCTGATGCCTGGACGGCTGCCGCAATTGCCCGGGTGGGGCGTGGCTATTTTGCCGGCGGCGATGACACGCTGCTGCGCGGCGTCACCCGGGTGCTGGAGGATGAAGGCTTTGCCGTGCGCGGCGTGCATGAGCTGCGCGCCGGGCTGACCCAGGCGGCGGGGCTGCTGGCCGGCCCCGCCCCGGATGCCGCCCAGGCCGCCGATATCCGCCGCGGCATTGCCGTGCTGCGCGCCATGGGGCCGGTGGATGTGGGCCAGGCCGTGGTGGTGCAGCAGGGGCTGGTGCTGGCGGTGGAGGCCATTGAGGGCACCGATGCCATGCTGGCCCGCGCCGGCACCCTGCGGCGCGAGGGGCCGGGCGGGGTGCTGGTCAAGCTGGCCAAGCCGGGCCAGGATTTGCGGCTGGACATGCCCACCATCGGCCCCGTCACCGTTGAGAATGCCCGGGCCTCCGGGCTGTGTGGCATCGCCATTGATGCTGGCCGCAGCCTCGTGACCGAAAGCGAGGCCACCATCGCGCTCGCCGCCCGATATGGGCTATTTATCCTCAGTCTCGACCCTGAAGCCTTCAACAAGGACACCCCATCATGACCGCCCCCGCCTTTCGCCT
>Ga0114963_10000816_pt1 | contig 21290 bp, 22 predicted proteins | sample C_131016_EF_Meta_FD_87019 | JGI IMG/M metagenome (GOLD analysis project Ga0114963, IMG submission 87019) | Freshwater microbial communities from Lake Croche, Canada to study carbon cycling - C_131016_EF_MetaG | ecosystem: Environmental > Aquatic > Freshwater > Lake | place: Lake Croche, Canada...
AACGACACGACCTTGCTGAAGCAAATAAGCCGAGTGTGCAAATGACAAAGCCAAATGGGCGTTTTGCTCGACGATCAACATCGCAGTGCCCATCGTCTCGCCAATCACACGCAGTTGTTTGTAAATCTCAATCACGATGAGAGGCGCTAGGCCCAGCGACAATTCATCAACCATTAAGAGCTTGGGTTTGGCAATCATGGCGCGTCCCAAGGCCAGCATTTGTTGTTCGCCTCCTGACATCCAGCCTGCGGCTTGGTTGCGACGCTCCAGCAAGCGAGGAAACAATTGGTAAACCGCTTGCAGACCGGCTTTCACTTGGGCGCGCGGTAACACTGCCGCACCCACCAACAGGTTGTCTTCCACGCTCAGGTGCTTGAACACCAAACGGCCTTCGGGGACTTGCCCCATGCCCATTCGCACCAAACTGTGCGCAGGCATGCCGGAGACAATTTGTCCCGACATGTGCACTCGACCATCGGTGATTTTTCCGTGATGCAGATCCAGCAAGCCAGTGACAGCGCGAATCAAAGTGGATTTGCCCGCCCCATTGGCGCCCAGCAAGGCAACGATACCGCCTTGAGGTACTTGCAAGCTCACGTCCTCCAGTGCCAAACCCTTGCGGTTGTAAGCCACGCTCAGGTGTTGAATATCCAGCACAGTGTTCATGGTGTGTTCCTCCATGCCGTCCAGCGGTTTTTCAAACTGGTGCCCAACCCAGCCACGCCCCCCGGGGCAAAAATCAAGAACACAATGACCAATATGCTGAAAATCAGTTGCACCAACTGGGCTCGGTTTTCCACCAACAGTTTGCTTAAAAATGCATTTTCAGAACTGGCATCAGGCGACAAACCGCCGATGATGGACGGCAACAGCAACCAAATAGCAGCACCTACCAGCGATCCGGGCAAAGACCCCATGCCGCCGATGATGATCATGGCGATGAACTGAATGGCGAAGTTGATATTGAAGGCTTCTGAAGTCACATTGGACAAGTAGTAGGCAAACAAAGCACCCGCGACAGAAGCAATAGCCGAACTCAAACCAAAGGCCTTCAAGCGCAAGATGCGCACATCCACACCCATGGCAGTGGCAGCCAATTCATGGTCGCGCATGGCCAAAATGGCTCGGCCTTCTCGGCTTTTCAAGCTGGCTTTCAATCCCACATAAACCAATATCACCAAGGGAAGCAATAAGGCATACCAACGCACAGGCGTGTTGATTTCAATCGAACCAATTTGGGGCGTGGCATAAGGAATACCCACCACATCAAAGAACTTGAATTGGTACTCTAAAAAAATATAAGTGACCACATAGTGCACAGCCAAAGTGGACAGCACAAAATACAAACCGCGCACACGCAGGGATGGCAAACCCGCCAAGGTGCCCGCCAACGCACCCGCCAAGGCTGCAGCCAACAACACCAGTGGAAACGGCAAGCCCAGTTGGTTGTCAAAAATCGCAGCGGCCATGGCGCCGGTGGCAAAAAACGCAGCATGGCCTATAGAGATCAGACCGGCACAGCCCGTGAGGTAGTTCAAGGACAGCGCACCCAGCATGGAGATAAGCATGAGATTGATTTGGGTCAGTCCCAGATTCAACAACTGGGTATTGGTCAAAGGAATGCCAAACAAAGTGCGCTCGGTCAGCAAAGTTGGCAAGTACACCAAGATGGCAACCCAAAAAACGAACCACAGCCCATTGACTGGTTTATTGGAAGCTACAGCGGTTTGGTTCATTGCATCAAACCCTTCCGAGTTCACGTTGCCCAAACAAACCCCAGGGTCTTACCATGAGGATGAGCAACAGCAACACGTAAATCACGATATCACTTGACTTGGGTGAGATGTATGTTGAAGCCATTTGTTCAATGATGCCGACCAACAAGCCTCCCACAATCGCACCAGGAATGCTTTGCATGCCACCAATCACCACTGCGGGCAGTGCCAACAAGCCAATACCTTCTAACTCCGTAGAGGCGATCTGCAACTGACCCAAAAACAAACCACCAACCGCCGCCAGTGTGGAGCCGATTGCCCAAGCCAACCGGTTCATGGTGTTTACATTGATGCCCGAGACCACTGCAGCCTCATGGTTGTCAGCCGAGGCACGCATCAACAAGCCCACCGAGGTGAATCGGAAAAACAAACCGAATCCGGCCATGCACACCCAACTGACCAAGGCGGCTGTCAGATGCAAATAGGAGATGCGAACACTGCCCAACATCAACACCCCTGTGGGCAACGGTGTAGTGAGAGAGCGACCTTGCGGGCCAAAAACGATTTCTATCAATGAGCGCAATGCAATTGATAAAGCGATCGTCAACATGATGACCGACAACATGGGGCGACCCGACAAAGGTTGAATCAGTACCATGTGAATCAAGACCCCCAACAGGGCTGCCGCACCCACGATAAACACAATGGCCAATGGAAAAGGCAGTTGCAGTAGGGACATGGCAGTCACAGCCAAATAAGCACCGCACACCACAAACATCCCTTGGGCGAAATTGAAAACATCCGTCGCTTTGAAAATCACGGCGAATCCCAAAGCCACCAGGCCATAAATGCTGCCTAAGGCCAGTCCGCTGAAGAAGACTTGTTCAAACATGGTGAGCTCTCTGGGTTTCGCGTTTCATCAACGCGTGTATTTCTCGTAATCGGCAAAATCACCATAGGCTTTGAACTTGTTGATCGCAAAGTCATAACCAAACAACTTGAACACCACAGGGCCTGTGTTGCTGGTAGGTGTGTAAGCAAAAGGCGCAGTCAGACCCTTGGTATCGACCTTGAAGCCTTTGGACAGGCTTTCAATCAAACGCGCTCTTGTGGGGTTCTTGCCCAATTTGGTCAAGGCTTCAGCGGCCATTTGACCGGCGATCCAACCTGCCACATAGTTAATGTCTTGCTTCATCTCATCACGACCAATTGTGTCAGCGTATTGCGACAACGCTTTGTTACCCGGGGTTTGATCCGCGCCGCCAGGCGTGAAGCAGCTGATGAACTTGTAATTGGCTGCAGTTTCACCACCCATGCTTTGGAACATCTGAGGTGCGCCCAGATAGGTAATGCCAAAGGTAGGGATTTTCAAACCGTATTGCGCCAACCCCTTCATCGTCAGGATGGCTGTGTTGGAAACGCCATACACCGTGATGAAGTCGGGGTTGATCTTCATGATTTCCAAAATTTGGGGTGTCACATCTACCGCCGTGACTTTCACAGTCAAGTGAGTGGCACTGCCACCCAACTTGCTCACCGCTTCGGCCACATAGTCGTGGTATTCCTTGCCTCCGGCGGTTTCAATGGCCAATGTCACCACTTTGGGCGTTTTGAGTTTGAGTTTGTCCACTTGATAGCCCACACCGGCTTGTGCCATTTGTTTGTAGCCGCAAAAGCCGTTGTAGACCATGGGTGTCACAGGCTCAGACAAGGCTTTGGTGGCGGTATAGGTGCCCACGATCGGTACCTTGCCCGCTTTGATGGTCGAGGCCAGAGCCACCTGAGAGACGGAGTTGCCCATGCCTGAAATAGCAATCACCGGTGTTTGACTCACCAGCTTTTCAAAAGCAATTTTGTCAGTGGCAGGATTGAAGCGGTTGTCCTCCGCCAATACATTGATTTTTCGACCGTTGATGCCACCGGTTTCGTTGATTTTGCGCATGTAGTCCCGAAAACCATTGACCCAAACCCCTTGCGAAGCCGAAGTAGGCCCGCTCATGTCCATCAACAATCCCCAGTCGATGCGGTCTTTGTAAACGCCGTCTTGTGGCGCATCTTGGCCCCAGGCACTGAAGCTGCAAAAAGCAGCGATCAACAGGATGCTGAACGGGCGGTATTGGCATGTGGGTTTCCGGGTGTGATCAGTCATGTTGTCTCCTGAAATTGATTGTGATTCTGCGTTGGTGTGTATTGATTTCATCATTCGCCTGTCCACACCGGTGGGCGTTTTTCACTGAAGGCCAAAGCGCCTTCATGCGCATCTTTGGAATGAATTATGGTTTCAAGCAAAGCGTTTTGGCATTGCCAACGTTCATGCACAGGCCAATGAAAAGCTTCAGCCACTACTTGTTTGCTGATTTGCACAGAAAGTGGTGCATTGGCAGCGATTTGGTGCGCCATTGCTTTGGCCGCTGCCAAGGCTTCACCCGGCGCGGTCAGTTGATTGACCAAACCCCATTGCCGCGCCTCAACCGCAGACATCATGTCCCCGGTGAGTGCATATTGCATGGCGATTTGACGGGGAATTCGCTCGGGCAAACGCATCAAACCACCGGATCCGGCCATCAATCCGCGTTTGACTTCGGGCAAACCGAACTGTGCATTCTCGGCAGCCACCAACAAGTCACATGCCAACGCTATTTCAAAACCACCCGCCAATGCAAACCCTTCGACGGCGGCGATGACGGGTTTGCGCGGCGGTGTCTCGATGATGCCGGCCAAACCACGGCCGGGGAGTTCCACCCGCTCACCACGCAAAAAAGCCTTTAAATCCATACCAGAACAAAAATGCGTACCGGCACCTGTGAGGATGCCCACTGTCAATTGCTTATCGCTGTCGAGTTCATCCATCGCATGCGCGATGGCCTCGGAGGTAGCACGGTCGATGGCATTGCGCATCTCAGGGCGACAAATGGTGATGACCAACACATGCCCATCTCTTTCAAGCGTGACAATCTTGCTCATGGTTTGACATCCTGTTGCAAACGTGTTTTCAAGCCGCCGCGATCGCGGATGATGCGCCCCGAAGTCACCTGTGCATCTTGCACCCGCAAGATGCCATTGACATTGAGCAACCAACTTTTATTTGAGGCTTCGATGCCCGCGAATCCGCCAAGGTACTGACCTGTTTGGCGCGCATGAAATGCCACATCGTCATCGGAAGAAAACAATTCTGTGAACTCGACAGACTGCACCTTGAAATGAAGTGGCATACCTGTGATGAGTTCATCGTCGCATCGGATGGACTGATGGGTTTGAGGCCAAGACCGAGTGAGCCAGTGACGCACCACGGCTTCGGCTGCAGGGTTTGGCCCCAAAGGCAGCGTGTCCCAAGGACTGACAGCAGGTGCTTCAACTGCATCGCAAATGCCGCTTTTGAGTTGACGTTGTCGCGTCATGTAATCTTCTTGAGCAATGCATCCCGTGAGATGCTGTCCGTTGCTGCGGTAAATTCCCACACCCGACCACACCGCCATGCGGCCCTTGGTAGCACCGTGCTCACTGAAATACACCGCAACGCGATCCTGTGCACTGACCACCTGATGCACTGTCATGCCCATGCCTGGAAAGGCTTGCATTTGTTGGTCTACGGCTGGCAACCATTGCTCGTCGCGTCCTGCAAACACATGGTCACCAATTTCCAAGGCGTAGGTGGGCAGGATGAATTCATGAGCCACCGAACGGTCGTGGCTGTTGAAATAGTCCACCACCCAACGGCGCAATAACTGAACCGGAGTTTGATCTGGTATTGGTGCCTGGCTCATGTGAACTGCGCTCCATGGGACAGACGCAATTCGCGCTTGAGTAATTTTCCAGATGCATTGCGCGGCAAGGCATCAGCAAAAACCACAGAGGTGGGACATTTGTAGTGCGCTAACCGTTCACGCGTGTAAGCCACAAGCTCGGCTTCACTGGCATTCGTCTCAGGACGCAACACCACCACAGCGCGTGGCGTTTCACCCCACTTTTCATGATGTACGCCAATGACTGCCACTTGCAAAACAGCCGCATGCCCGTTGAGCACGTTTTCTATTTCGGCAGGGTAAATATTTTCACCGCCTGAAATGATCAAATCTTTGTAACGATCGAACAAATAAATATAACCTTCAGCATCCAGATAGGCTGCGTCGCCGGTGCGTAACCAACCGCCTGGTTGCATAATTTCAGCGGTTTCCGAAGGCTTGCGCCAGTATCCGCTCATCAGCATCTCGGATTGAATCCAAATCTCACCCACTTCTCCCACGGGTACATCTTGCTGAGTGGCGGGGTCAACCACACGCAATTGCACCCAATCGATTGCACGTCCTACCGATTTGAGCAATTTGGCACGCGGTCCTTCAGGCACATGGTCTGCAGGTGGCAGTTGCAGCACGGTTCCCGAAGTTTCTGTCATGCCGTAGGCTTGAATGAATTCGCAGCGAAGTGTGTCCATGGCACGACGCAACAGCACGTCACCCATGGGCGCAGCGCCATACATCAACCACTTAAGGCTGGATAAATCGGCTAGTTCAATGTTTGGCACTTCCAACAACGCCTGCACCACAGTGGGCACCAAGAAAGTGTGTGTCACACGGTATTGCGAAATCAATTTAATGATGTGCGCGATGTTGACTTCGCGCATCAGTACCGTGTGACCACCGACGGTCATGGCGCTGGTGCCATAGCCACAACCACCGATATGAAACATGGGCATGGCCACCAAGTTGACTGAGTCAGATCCCATGCCCCATAACGCCCCCAACCGTGGCGTGTACGACATGCCTTGATTGGTCAACATCACACCTTTGGGTAAGCCTGTGGTGCCAGAGGTGTACAGCAACAAAGCGACTTCATCAGGCGCACCCTCATGGCCAGGGTCGGTGTCATCAGCTGACAAGCGCCACTGTTGGTAGTGCTCGCCCAAAGTGATGATTTGATGAACACCCGTTTGGTGCTTGGCAGCAGTTGTCAGCAGATGCGCTTCTTCAGGCGAAGTGATGATGACCGTCGGCATGGCATCAGCAATAATGCTTTGAATTTCAGCGGGCGCCAAGCGCCAGTTCAAGCCCGTCAAAATTGCGCCGATTTTGTTGCAAGCAAACATGAGCTCGAAACATTCTGCACAGTTTTTGGTGAGCAAGGCCACCCTGTCTCCGACTTCCACACCAGCGGCTTGCAAAGCGCATGCGGTTTGTGAGCTGCGTGCGTTCAGTTGCGCAAAAGTCCATGTTTCTCCTCCAAATGTCAAAGCCGGCGCATCCGGCCGCTCTTTGGCAAGCTGACGAAGAATATGAGCGTAGCTTAGAGTCATCTGGTGGATCAATAGCTTTTGGGCAAACCTAGGCTGTGGGTTGAAATGAAGTTCAAGATCATTTCGCGACTCACCGGAGCGGTTTTGTGCAAGCGCGCGATGAACCACAAATCAGCTAAACCATATTCAATGGCCAAACCATTGCCGCCATGAATTTGAATCGCTTGGTCCAAGGCCTCTAAGGATGCATCTGCGGCCGCGAACTTGGCCATGTTGGCGACTTCGCCCGCGTCGGGCGAACCTGCGTCTGACAAGGCTGCAGCACGCGCCGTCATCAAACGCGCCTGTTGCACCGCGATATAGGCCTTGGCCAGAGGATGAGCAATGCCTTGGTGTGCACCGATGGGCACACTCCATACAGAGCGGTCTTTGGCTTGTTGAGAACCCTTCTCTATGGCGAAACGCGAAATGCCATTGTTGATGGCTGCAGCACACACACGTTCAGGGTTCAAGCCAGCAAAGACATGGCGCAAGCCCTGTCCTTCTTGACCCACCAAGCATTCTGGGCCGAGTTGAACATTGTCAAAAAACATGGTGAATGAGGTTTCAGGCACATGCAACGCAGTTTCAATAGGGGTGCGGGTGATACCGGACGCATTCGCGGGAATGATGAACAATGACAACTGGTGACGACCTTGTGCATCAACCAAATCACTGCGACACACCACCATGATGGCATCCGCTTCATCGACACCCGAGGTCCAGTACTTGGTCCCGTTGAGCAACCAACCATCGCCGTTTTTTCGAGCAGTGGTGGTGACCTTGTGGGTATTCGTGCCTGCATTGGGTTCGGTGATGGCAAACGACATGCGTTTCTTTCCTGAGGCTAAGCCTGGTAACCATTCCTTTTTTAAAGCCTCACTGCAATGCATTTGAATAATGGGTGCACAAATAGAGCCAATGACCAATGACAACATGGGACAACCCTGCGCAGCGGCCTCTTCGACGATGACGTTGTAGTCAGCCAACCCACTGCCACCACCGCCGTACTCTTCAGCGATGTGAACGCCCAGAAACCCAGCCTCACCCATGGCATTCCACAGCTCGACAGGTTTGGCATTGCGTTTGACCACGTCTTGAAAATAAGAGCGGCCGAAACTGCCCACCAACTTGGCCACGCTGTCGCGCAACATCGGGTGGTGATCTGCTGTATCAACCAGAGTAGAAGCAAAAATATGTGACATGTGGTGGATGCTTTACAAAAAAATTAATGAGTTTGCGGCCACGCAAAAAAACCTTGACCGCTTTTTTGACCTAGATGACCTTTGGCCACCAAGTCTTCCAAAATGCGTGGTGGTGCATAGCGCGGTCCCAAGGCTTGGCTGAGATGATGGGCTATGTCCAAACGAACATCCAAACCGACGATGTCGCTCAATCTCAGCGGCCCCATGGGATGGCGATAAGCCGTGACCAAGGCATGGTCGATGTCTTCGGCGCTGGCCACACCGTCTTCCAACATCCGCATGGCTTCAAGTGAAGCAATCAGGTCTAGACGGCTGGTGGCAAAGCCTGGCACATCGCGCACGGTGATGGTGGTTTTCCCCGTGCTTTGGGCAAACTCACGGGCCATGGCCAAGGCCTCTTCGCTGGTCTGGTCGCCGCGAATCAACTCAACCATGGGCAGTGACCACACTGGGTTGAAAAAATGCATGCCTAAAAAATGGCCAGGCTCGGTGACCGACTTGGCCAGTTCACTGATGGACAACGCGCTGGTATTGGAAGCAATTAATCGCGGTTGACGTTGCGCTACTACAGACAACACCTGAGTCTTCAAATCCAAACGCTCGGGAATGGATTCAATCACCAGATCCAAGAAACGAGGCAAGTCTTGAACAGCTGCCAATAGCCCTACACCTTCGGTTGCTTGTTTGGCTTGCGCGGGAGTCAATTTCCCGCGCTGCAATCCTCCTTCAGCGGCGGATTGCAGGACTTGCTTCAAGTGGGTTGTGCGCTGTGCATCGGGTTCAACCACGTACACCTTCCAACCGGCCACAGCAAACACATAGGCAATACCTACGCCCATGGTGCCGCCGCCAATCACAGCCATGTTTTGAGATAAGCGCTGGTTCATTTCGGGCCTTTACTCTTGCGGGATTTTTTGGCACGAACCATGGCCAACACCATGGAAACCATATAGGAGACCACCTCATCCAAACTCAAACGACCATTGGCACGAAACCACACGGGTGCCCAACCCACAATGCCGCCAATGGCCAAAGCGGTGAGCTGCACATCTTCCGCTTGAAACTCCCCTGCCGTCACACCTTGGCTCAATAGCTCAATCAATCGGTGATCGAAGTCCCGGCGCAATGCATTGATAGCGTCTCGGTCTTCTTGCGCCAACTCTTTTTCTTCGCGGCTGTAAATCATGGCGTGAGGTTGGTGGGTCAATACTGCCGTCAAAAAATCACTCACCACGGTTTCCAAACGCTCAGTGACCGAGGTGTCTTGCGCCATGACCCGGTTCAAAGACTCATGTGCCAAAGTGATAGCACGTGAGCAAATTTCAGCCAACAAATCGTTCTTTGAATTGAAATGCGCATAGATGACAGGTTTGGTCACTTGCAGCTCGCTGGCCACCTGGTCCAAGGTGGTTTTGCTATAGCCCTGTTTGTAAAACAAGTCCACAGCAGCGGCAACAATTCTTTCGCGTTTCAGTTGAGAAATGGCTTCGCGCATGGCTTCAGGATGGGGCAATGTGTTGGTTGTCAATGGTCAAACTTTTTCAAGCCATGCCGCATTGGCTGCAAAGCTAAAACCGGTGTAACCCTCTGCTGCACATTTGTGCAAGATGCGGCGATAGCCGCGCACGCCGCCTGAATAAGGCATGAACACACGTGGTTTGCCTTTGACTTCTGCACCGTTGTAATAGGAGTCCGTACTCAAGTACAAAGTTTCCTTGACGCGTTCGTTGATGTGGTGGCCCCATTCCTTTTCTGCGTCCGGTTGCACTGCAAAAATGGTTTGTTTGTTTGCTTTCATGTGCTCAACAAACGCGGCCATCCAATCAATTTGTTCTTCGGTAGACACCATCACATTGCTGAGCAATGAGGGACTGCCGGGGCCGACAACAATGAACATATTGGGGAAATCAGATACGCCTACACCCAAGTGAGTGACCGGACCGTCTGCCCATTTTTGTTTCAAAGTGATGCCACCTCTGCCAATGATGTCCGGCTTAAACAAAGAACCGGTGAACACATCAAAGCCGGTGGCAAAAATGATCATGTCAAATTCATGCAGTTTGGCTTTGGTGCGTATGCCCTCAGGCGTGAATTCGACAATCGGTGACTCACGCACATCAGCCAATTCAACGTTGTCTCGGTTGAAAGCCTGGAAATAACCACTGTCAACCGATGGGCGCCGTGCAGCAAACGCATGATTCTTGGGGAGTAATTTTTCTCGGACCACAGGGTCATTCACCACATTTTTGATCTTTCTGCGTATGAAATCAGCCGCTGTATCGTTGGCTTGTTTGTTCAACAAAATATCGTAGTAAGTGAGTGCAAAACCGAAACCCAAACGGTTCCAGGCCGCTTCATAGGCTTTCTCGCGCTCCTCAGGCGTTACGTCCAAAGCAGATGTTTTATTGGGCATGAACCCTAAACCGGTGGCTGAGTTCCACGCGCGATCGCGGCGTTCTCTGTAATGGGCTTTGACCTGCGCGTCCTCTTCATCGGTCACTGGCGCATTGGCTGCGGGAATGCTGTAGTTGGGCGTTCGCTGAAAAACAGTGAGGTGTTTGGCATGCTTGGCAATGACCGGCGTCATCTGCATGCCGGAGGAGCCGGTACCGATGATGGCCACCCGTTTGCCCTCGTAAGTGACCTCGTGCTTAGGCCACTTACCGCTGTGAATGACTTCACCTTTGTAATCAGACAAGCCGGGGTAACTCGGCGACTTGGTGGTAGACAACTGCCCCACGCACATCATTAAAAACTGTGCTTGAAAAGTTTCGCCGCCCTCTGTTTCAATGACCCAACCCGCTGAGGCTTCATCGTAAGTGGCGTTGGTCATGCGGGTGTTGAACTGAATATCGCGGCGCAAATCAAAACGCTCCGCCACATGGTTGATGTAGCGCAAGATTTCCGGCTGCGTGGCATAGCGTTCGCTCCAGCGCCATTCTTGTTCAAGCTCGGGCGAGAAGCTGTAAGAGTAGTCGTAACTTTCCACGTCACAACGCGCACCGGGGTAACCATTGTGATACCACACACCACCGACATCCTCACTGGCTTCAAGCACTTTTACTTTGTAACCCAGGCCTCTGAATTTGTACAAAGCCCGCAGTCCTGCAAAACCTGCGCCAATCACCAATACATCTGCTGTTTGCATTTATAAACCTTAAAGCGACAAAATATCACGGGTCTCACGCATGTAAAGAACCCCAGATCCCACATCCTCAACCGTGACCTCGTGTCGTACGTAGCGGCGTTCGCGCTTGATAAATTTATCAATGGCTTTGGCACTGATTCGAACCGTGGCACCGACGGGAATCGGTTCAAAAATTTCAGAGTCGTGGTAGGTGTGTATGGAACCAATCGCAAATGGCTTGGTGTGGTCAAACTGCACAGACAAGACAAAATGCGACACCAACAACGGCGGTACGATGGCACCGCCAAAGGGTGACTCACCCGGTATGTACCAAGTATTCATGCGCCAACCTTCGTACCAAGGGTTGTAGTCCTCTACCGCATCTGCATAAAGAATCACCAACTCTGGAGTGATATGCAGTTCTCTTGCCAGCACATCTCCCACATTCACCATGTCCCAATAGGTTTGGCAAACCTCATCCAGGCTCGTGACAAATTCACGCGTTTGCTGAATCTGTAGGTTGGTCATAGGACGCAAACTGTCGGTGCGGATTTCTGTCGTCATAGGATTCCTTAATTTATTGATAGAAGTTAGGGTCAAGTGGCTTTAAACGCCGACATCCACTTCGGTCCAACCAATGGTTTTGGTTTGACCTTCTTCGTTGGATGCCCAAAATTCAACTTTGAAACGAAAACCGGCGCCTTTAGGTGTTTTTTCTTTCACCACACCGTATGTGGTGATGACTTCGTTAGCCAAAGTGGAGGCCACATATTTGCAGACAAAGCGTGCATTTTTGAAAAAGTTGGCGCCAAAATAATTCACACACATTTCGGAAATGTAGGCAGAGGACATTTCACCAGTTTGAATGGGAGCTGCCAAACCTGTTTGGTGGGCATACACCGGGTCCCAGTGATTTGGATTGAAGCGGCCCCACAGCCGCGAGCCCATGAGTTGAATGGCAGCCTTTTTTTTCACACCCTCCAATTCAAAACCAATCGGGGTGTCTACGGTGATCAAGCCCTGGCTCTGGGCAGTTTGATAGGGTGGATTCATAAAAAGTCCTTTGTAAAAAATGTGTGTGTTTAAGCAGGGGCAGACATGCCTAAAGATTGCATGGCCATGTGGGAGAGTAAAAACTTGCGCGCGCGGCCTGAGGGCGTCACGGGCACATCCTGTGCACTTATAAACAAAAAATGTTTGGGTACTTTGAAGCGTGCCAATCGCTCGGCACACAGCGTCTGTAACTCTGCTGGATCGCACGAGGTCTGATCTCGCAGCACCACGAATGCCACGCCGATTTCACCCATGCGCTCATCAGGCACCGGCACCACATGGGCTTGAAGCACCGTTGAGTGAGACATCAGTACATCCTCTGCTTCGGTGGGCATGACCATTTCTCCGCCACATCGATAAGACTCTTTCAAGCGTCCCACCAAGCTGATGTAGTCGTCTTCATCCAATCGTCCTAAGTCGCCTGTATGCAACCACCCATCGCTGGTGAATGCAGCCAATGTCTCCTCAGGTTTGTTGTAATAACCCGATGTCACACCGGGTCCTTTGGCTTGCAATTCACCCACTATTCCGCGCTCAAGAACTTGCCCTGTTTCAGGATCGACCACACGGTAAATCACCAAACGATTTTCAAGCTCGGGGAAGCCAGCCGGTCCCACATCACGCAAACGTCCGTTGGTATGCAACCAGCGCTCTTGCTTGTCAGTTGGTTGTGTGACCGTGCTGGAGGCAGTCACCTCGGTCATGCCGTAACCAGTGGTGATTTCCTGCGGATGCAAATATTCCAAAATTTGCTGCCATATGCTGGCTGGCGCCCGCCCGCCAGACGACAAGACCGAACGCAAACTTGACACTGGGTAGGGATGTATTTTTTGCTCATCAATCAAAGCCAAGGTCATGGTAGGGATCATCAAAATATCTGTGGCTTGGAAGGTGTCAATCGCCTCTAGCGTGGCTTTGGCATCAAATCGGGTTTGGGGAATGATGGCGCCACCCACAAACATGCAGGCCAATAAACCCTCGACATACCCGTAGACATGGTAGAGCGGTAACGAGAAAAGAATACGCCGCGCATCTTCAAAACCACGGGCCCACGCACTGCCAAAAGCGGTGCGCAAAATCATGTCGTGCGTGAGGATCACCCCTTTTGGAAAACCTGTTGTGCCAGAGGTGTAGATGATGTCGCATGTTGTTTGCGGGCCGGGGTGCTCTATTGGCTGAAAGCTCAAACCCTCGCCAAGTGTGTTGAGCAAAGTGCAACCCCCATGCCATGTGTCTGTATGGTCTTCACCTGTAGCAAACACGATCACATTTTTTAACTTGGGAAACACATCGCCACCGCCCTGCACTTGCCAATCAGGGACGAGTTCATCCAGATAACGCCAATACGGCATGTTTCTGAAACTGTCCATGGTGATCAGCATGACGGCGTCTGACTGCTTGAGTACATAAGCCAATTCATCACGCTTGATTAAAAAATTGATGGGCACGGCTACTGCCCCCACCATGGCAATTGCAAATTTGACAGCCACAAATTCGGGGAAATTGGCCATCAACAACGCCACATGGTCACCGGGCTTGACCCCCTTGTTCACCAAGCTTGCAGCCAACTGCACAGACCATGCATGCATTTGCGAGTAGGTCCAAGTTTGCTGCTCAGTGACAACGAAAGCTCGGTCGGGATAGTCTTGTGCGTTCTTCGCCAGCAATCCATCCAAAGTGAGCGACTGCCAGACTGGAAATCTTTGACGCAGCAACGCCTGTCTTTCGCGAAGCGAAGGCCCATGGCGACTGAGGGTGTTTGTTGTCAAAAGATTTTTCTGATAAAGTTACTGATGAGTATGATTATCTACCTGTAAGAATTTTTGCATTAAAGGGTTTTCCCTAGATGCTGTTGAAAAGTCATACAGGCTTGTTTTTTTGAATTCTTAAAGGTTGACGATGAAGATTGATTTTTCTGGTCAAGTGGCCGTGGTGACAGGGGCGGGTGGTGGCATTGGTCGAGCAGTTTCTTTGGCCTTGAGTGATATTGGCGCGAAGGTTTTATTGGTAGATCTTGCACAAGATGCCGGACTCGAAACACAAGCGCAAATACAACGCACAGGCCAAGAAGCTGTGTTTGTGAAAGCCGATGTCAGTGATCCCGAACAAGTTCAGCACTATGTCAATACCGCCATGCAAACATGGGGCCGTATTGATGTCTTCATGAACAACGCTGCTTGGCAAGGCGAAATCCATTCATTGATTGACTACCCCGTCGATGTGTTTGACAAAGTCATGAACATCAATGTGCGGGGCGTTTTCCTAGGCATGAAATATGTGCTGCCCGTCATGCTGGCACAGGGACGAGGCGCCGTTGTCAACACAGCATCTCTGGGATCCTTTTTGGCCACGCGCAAACTTGGTCCTTACACCGCCAGCAAACATGCCGTCATGGGACTGACCAAAACAGCTGCATTGGAAGTTGCACGCAAAGGTATTCGAGTGAATGCGGTCTGCCCCGGACCTGTGGATACAGACATGTTGCGAGACATTGAAGCATCACAAGCAAGTGGATCGACTGAACAATTGCGCTCACAACGCACCGCTTCTATTCCCGATGGAAGATACGCCGAACCTGCTGAAGTTGCCAATTTGATGGTTTATTTGGCCTCTGATTTATCCAGCCATATCACGGGCCAGGGAATACAAATCAACGGAGGCAGTCATTATTGAGGGTATCCTCAAATTACCATTTTGATCAATTGCATTTTCATACACGCGCAAGGGAGTCGATCTATAAAGCCTGCAGGTTCTATCCTAATAAGGAAGTCGAACTTTTCCCTTATCAGATTCGAGCACTAGCGCAGGAGTCGAACTTTTGCAAATTTCGGTTCGAGCCCTGGCAGTAGCGTCTAACATTTCGCGTGCAAAATGACACCAACAAGTGCAAATTTGACCAAGACGCTGGAAAATTTGTAATTTACAAATTTTGGTCAATTACACGAAATATTACACGGCGGCTATTTTTACTCGCAAGTCATTGATTTATATAGGTTTTCGACGAGCCTGGATTTCTGTTAATCCGTAGGTCCCTGGTTCGAGCCCAGGTCGAGGAGCCAAACAAAAAGCCCTTGCAGCATTGCAAGGGCTTTTTTATTTCAAGCTGCCAAAGCTTTGGGTGCGAGCGCAGGATTGTTCTTGAACTTGATTTCAGCTGTCCAAAGATCCAAAGCCTCCTGCATGCGAAGCCAGCTTTCAGGCGTGCCGCCCACTGCTCTTGCGATGCGAATGGCCATCTCCGCTGTAACTGCTTTTTTCTCATGCAGTAAGTCTGATACCGTTTGTCGACTGACCATGAGACGAGTAGCAAACTCACCTTGTGTCCATGCCAGTTCAGGCAGCACATCTTCGCGCAGAACTGCTCCAGGGTGCGTTGGCTTGCGATTGGGATTTCGTAAAGACCTCATCAGTGATAGTCCTCCAAGTTAACGTTCATGGCGTCTTCGCCAACAAATAGATATGTGATTCGCCAGTTGCCAGTGACAGAAACTGCGAACTCACCCTTACGATCACCTTTCAGTGCGTGGAATTTGTAGCCTGGCAAGTCCATGTCGTCAGCTTCCTTTGATGCATCCAAACGGTCCAACATCCTTTCAATACGAGACCCGTATTGAGCAGGAATACCTTTGTAGCTGCCTTTGGTGAAGAAAAGCTCCAAACCTTTGTGCTTGAAAGATATGATCATTGATGCTGATTGTAAACAAGTAATTTACTATGTCAAGTTAAACTTGACACCCAATGCGCTCGAAATACAGGTTCGAGCCCTGCTATTGGAGACAAACCAAGCAAATTCCTTCGTTACACGTTTGGTTACACGCCACCAAAATAGAATTGTAAATATATGTTTTTATTAGATAAATTTACAGCCTCTTACGCTGTTAATCCGTAGTTCCCTGGTTCGAGCCTAGGTCGAGGAGCCAACAAAAACGGGGCTTACATGCCCTTTTTTGTTTTTAGGCATCTGTAGCCCTTCAGAGCATAAAATCTAGAAAAAATCGTTTAGATTTGAAAAAAATCATCATCATTGCAGGACCCAACGGCGCAGGCAAAACCACATTTGCCCGTGACTTTTTACCTGCTGAAGCCCAAACCCTTAGGTTTATCAACGCCGACTTGATCGCTGCGGTTTTGGCTCCGTTCAATCTAGAGACTGCATCCTTCAAGGCTGGCCGCTTGATGCTGGAAGAAATTGATGAGTGCGTGGATGCTGGTCACAGCTTTGCGTTTGAAACCACGCTGTCTGGCATGGTCTACTTGAAAAAGATAGCCTTGTGCCAAGCTCATGGCTACCAAGTTAAGCTCTGGTTCTTGTTGCTGCCCAATGAAGACATTGCAGTGTCAAGGGTTGCACGCCGTGTTCTGCAAGGTGGGCACAACATTCCTGAAGATGTGATTCGCCGACGCTTTAGCAGGCTTGGAAAATTTTCACGAGCGTTACCGCAAGGTTGTTGATTCCTGGGGCATCTTTGACAGCTATCACCGCCCACCCAAATTGATTGACTGGAGCAACAAATGAATCCCAAAGATATCCGTACGTCATCAGACCCAGATTTAGCAGGCTCATATGCCGCGATGCTTCGTGCGGCTCGATCAGCCGAAGATCTTGCTATCAAAACCAACACCAGTATCCTTGTCTCACTTGACGGCAAAGATGTTGAATTGACAGCTGCGGATCTAATCAAGCTCCGCGACGAAGAGGCCAATCCTTTACGTCTCTAACGCTACACCCATACATGGAGTCGAACTTTTGCAGATTTGAGTTCGAGTCCGGGTTGTGCAGTCAAACATATGCAACAGGATTTGTGACATTTTCAAAAATTTATATTTCGTCACCACACAGCAGTTGAGAAAATTTTATGCAAGCTATAAACTTAAACTACATTTGTAGCAAAGGAATTCAAATATGGGTATGCCAGTACGAATTGACAAACAGCTATACGAGCAAGCAAAAAGCGAAGCCAAAGCTGAACACCGAACAATTGCTGGTCAGATTGAGTTTTGGGCAACTGTTGGGCGAGCTGCAATCGACAATCCTGAATTACCTGTAGATTTTGTTGTGCAAGTATTAGCTTCGATGAAAGAGCCACGCAGCGATGCAACTCCATTTCAACCACGTAGCCGCAATTGACGTATCAAGCAGTACAGACCCGCAGATTTGCGCGTCAATACAAAAAACTGCATGACAACATTGCCTCGGATGTAGATACAGCAGTTGCCACAGTTGAAGCTTCTCCAAAGATTGGGGACAAGAAAAAAGGTGATTTATCAGCCTTATATGTTTATAAATTTCGCAGCCAGGGACAGCTTTACTTGCTGGGATACACAATCGGCGAGGAACTTAAGTTGGTGTATCTTGAGGCGGCTGGACCGCATGAAATTTTTTACCGTGATTTGAAGTAATTCATTCAAGAGTTATTGCTTGGTAGAAAGAAATCAAAGCTCAGAAATTTACCAAAACTGAGCTTGCTAAACGCATGCACACAAACCACGCTGCCTTAAATAGATTGCTTGATGAAAACGATGCAAGCCTAACCCTCACCCAAGCTCATAAGATGTTGACACACGGTGATCGGATATATGAACACTTAATGGAACAGGTCTCCCTTGATCTAATAAGATTTTCAAGGTTAAGAACCATTGTACTTTTGGCGGCGTGCTCTAAAACGCTACGGGCATGCATCAAATTTACGCCAGTAAACAACTCAACAAACTCGTTGACAGTTACACCATCCTCAAGATTTTCGAATAAAGCAACTACAGGCACGCGGGTACCTCGAAACACCCAAGCTCCGCTTACAACCTCGGGGTCAAGTTCTACAGCAGTACAGTAACTCCAATCAACCATGCACTTATATTAATTCCTCATAGTATTTCTAGCAACCTCATAGTTTGAGCAGCCTACCAATTGCAAACAATTGCACGATGTATGACACGGTCTCTACTCCGTAGGCCACTCACTTTGTACGCCAAGTCACGATAACTTGCGCGGCCCAAAAGTTTCCGATTTTCAAAAATCTGAAGCCAGGCCTGCGCCTGCGCTTGGTAGTTAGACCGTAAGATAGCGAGCAGTGAGCCCAAATTTGACTGTTTTGTCCAGAAAGTTAGATGAAATATACAACTTACCACCAGCTAATTTACAACCGTAAACACCTGTTATTTTGAATTTCTCAATTCAAGTAGAGATACTTTAAAGTTATGTTTTGTCATAAGGTAGTGCTAATATATTTTTCAAATGATTTGTCTTCTTTATTCAAACTTTGCAGCTCGAATTTATTTAATGGTTGTTCGTTTCATAAAATTACTTGACTCAGCACTTGTCGGGCTGGTTATCACTTCCGCCATTTTCATAGCTTTACTGAATGTGAGTTATGTAAAAGCACAAACTCCAGACACCCCACTTGTCACGTTGACATTTAGCGATTTTTTTGTACGTCCAATAGGCTCAGGTGGCTTGATATTGAAAGAGCAACTGCTGCAAGCTCAAGGCCGACAGGTGCGACTGGCTGGCTACATGGTTCAGCAAGAAAAAGTTTCAGCAGGCCAGTTCTTGCTTGCGCAGCGTCCGGTTCTTATGAGCCAACATGCTGATGGTGAGGCCGACGATTTACCGCCTGCGACGGTACTTGTAGAGCTTGCCCCTGAGCAACAAGACAGCTTTGTCGCATACACCCGAGGGATGATTGATGTCGTGGGCGAGCTTGACGTGGGCCCAAAAGAAAGCCTAGATGGTCGAGTCTCTTGGGTTCGGTTAAGACTTCCTTCGGTCGGTACTCGGACCATGAATCGATTTGAATATCTCAACTACCAACATTCCATGCAACACAAACATTAGCGCATTGTTAGTCTCCTCAAGCCAACGTTAATCTCTTTAGTAAATCATCCATGAATCAACATTTTTCAAAAATACACCGTTTCTTTTTAATCGCCATGTCTTGCCTAGCTAGCCCAAGCATGCATGCAGCACCCACTGTCACTCGACTTACACCGCCAAGTGAACTTTTCAGTAGCGGTCAAGCTGCGCCAGTGATCGCCCGATTTCTACCAGGTCAGCGTTTTGATTTGCAGGCAACCATTCGTCCTGATGCGGCTGAAAAGCAAATTGTCAGCGCAACCTTTTCCTTGAACGGTAAAGACATCAATACCACCACATCGTTGAAAAACTGCGAAACACTGTGTATCAAAGGAATACCAGCCAACGCAGCATTGGCTACCGTGCGCGCATTTAGCGTTGACACACCGGGTATTCATACCTTTCGTGTAAGCGCCACGCAAAGCGACGGTCAGACAGTTACTGTCCAAGGTAACTTTGAAGTTGTAGCGCTTGTGAAAGGTGGACAAAAAATAAAAAATATCATCGTTTTGTTGGGTGACGGCATGGGCGCTGCGCAGCGCACTGCGGCACGCATTGTGGCTGGCGGCTACGCGCAGGGGAAAGCTATCACACCCATGGCTATGGATACCTTTCCGGTGACAGGTATGGTCAAGACAGCATCGCTTAATTCGATAGTGACTGATTCATCGCCCGGCATGACCGCTTATGTTTCTGGAAATAAGAATAACAACAACTCTGAGGGCGTTTTCCCTGATGACACATTAGACGCTTTCGATAATCCACGCATCGAGTATCTCAGCGAATACCTTCATCGCACCCAAGGAAAAGCGCTGGGATTGGTGACCACTGCTGATGTCTTTGACGCCACGCCTGCTGGTAATGCTGTACACACCAGCAACAGGGGTGCTGGTACAGGTATCGTAGACCAGTATTTGGACGACCGAGGTTTGACAGGACTTACCGTGTTGATGGGTGGCGGGCGCAAATGGTTTTTACCAGCATCGACCCCTGGGTCGGCTCGCGGTGACCGTACAGACTATGTCTTCTCGAACACCGACGCCCACACCGCGGACATTGTCAAACGCTGGGGCGCAGCCACGGGTAGTCTAGACAAAGATCGCAATCTTTTGGCCGACTTTCAAGCCGCAGGGTTTACCTACACTTCTGATAAAAGCTCGTTAGACGCAATTGACCCAGCAACAACAGATCGCTTATTGGGCCTGTTTGCGCTTTCCAATATGAATGTGGCATTGGACAAAATTGATGGTCGCCGCGCCAAAGCCCTAGGTCAAAGTGGTCGTGTCGTTGACGATTACGGTTTTCCCGACCAGCCAATGCTCGACGAAATGACAGGCAAAGCATTGGCTATCCTAGACCGCCATCAAAAGGGATTTGTTTTGATGGTAGAAGGCGCATCTATCGACAAGCAGGCTCATGCGATGGACACTGAGCGCTGGTTACTAGACATCATCGAGTTTGACCGTGCCATCGCCCTTGCGAAGGCTTATGCACAACGCCGCTCAGATACCCTTGTTATTGTCACTGCCGATCACGAATGTGCTGGGGTAGCACTCATTGGCGGCTCTAAAGTAAGCGACTCGCGTCTTCAAGCCCTGGTGCGGGAAGGAAGCGGCACGGCATTGCGCAATGAAGTGGTTGGCGTTTATGAGCAAGCGGGCTTTCCCAAATACAAGATCGACGCTGACGGCTATCCCCAAACCACTGATATCGACAACAGATTATTGGTAGGCTATGGTTCCAACGCAGACCGTATGGAAGACTTCCGAACCAACCCGCAACCCCTGCAGGACAACCAACAGCCTTTCACCAAACAAGAGCCCTTGTCCACATACCCTTCTGGCCTCTTAGCACGTGATCAAGAAGGTAAATACATGATCACAGGCCAGGTGCCTGGAGACAGCGCCACACACACCGCAACTGACGTTCCTTTATCTGCCTTTGGTCCCGGGGCCTATGCATTCACTGGTGTGATGGACAACACTGATGTATTTTTCAAGCTGGCTCAAGCAGCGATAAGAGGAGTTGTACTTCCACAAGGCATGATTTCCGCACCTGTGCGTGTGCAACG
>Ga0114963_10000817_pt1 | contig 21248 bp, 24 predicted proteins | sample C_131016_EF_Meta_FD_87019 | JGI IMG/M metagenome (GOLD analysis project Ga0114963, IMG submission 87019) | Freshwater microbial communities from Lake Croche, Canada to study carbon cycling - C_131016_EF_MetaG | ecosystem: Environmental > Aquatic > Freshwater > Lake | place: Lake Croche, Canada...
AAACTCGAATGTGTTTGGGAATCTGTGGGTCTCTGGAAATGTATATGCTTCGAACCTTTACGGGTCACTCACAGGTAACATCATAGGAAACTCGAACGTGTTTGGGAATCTGTGGTCTTCTGGAAATATTTATGCCGCAAGTTATTTCGTAGGAGATGGGTCTAAATTAACTGGAATTGTTTCTTTACAATGGTCAAACGTAACAAGTGGTGGTTCGACCTTGGACATTTTTAGCCCAGTAGCCAATGTAGCAATAGGCGCGACCAATCCGAGTGGGACTCGTCTATACGTTTCTGGTAATGCGTACGTTTCTTCGAACCTCACTGTTGACGGGAACCTAAAAGTCCTTGGGGACACATCAATTTCAAACGTTTTCGTGGGGGACCTCGCAGTTACCGGGAACCTCTTTACTTCAAACGTGTTCGGGTCTCTCACAGGGAACATAGTCGGAAACTCCAACGTTTTTGGGAACCTCGGACTCATCTCCGGGGACACATCCGTTTCAAACGTTCTCGTTGGGGACTTGGCCCTTACCGGGAATCTCTTTGCTTCTAATATCGTAGCGACCCAATTTGGGCCCGTAAACACCTCAAATATTTTTGGGACTCTCACAGGCAATATAGTCGGAAACTCAAATGTTTTCGGGAACCTCGGACTCATCTCCGGAGACACCTCTATTTCTAATGTCCTTGTAGGGGACTTGGCCCTTACCGGGAATATTTTTACCTCGAACGTCTTCGGGTCTCACACTGGGAACATTATAGGAAACTCCAACGTTTTCGGGAACCTCGGGCTCATCTCCGGAGACACTTTCGTCTCTAATGTTCTCATAGGGGACTTAGCCCTTACCGGGAATCTCTTTGCCTCGAACGTTTTTTCTTCCTTCACAGGAAACATCATAGGAAACTCGAACATTTTGGGGAACCTTGGAGTTCTTGGGAATGTATATGCTTCTAATATTTACGCATCACTGACTGGTAATACAATAGGTAACTCGAACGTGTTTGGGAATCTATGGGCTTCTGGAAATATTTATGCCGCAAGTTATTTCGTAGGAGATGGGTCTAAACTTATTAATTTACCGACTTCAACGGTTGCTAATATATGGTCAAACGTAACTGGAACAGTCGATGTTTATACCCCGGTAGCCAATGTAGCAATAGGTGTGACGAATCCGAGTGGGACTCGTCTATACGTTTCAGGGAACGCATATATTTCTTCGAACCTCACTGTTGGTGCTAATTCTAACGTCCTTGGGAACATGGGCCTTATCAACGGGGATACTTTCGTTTCTAATGTTCTCATAGGGGACCTCGCAGTTACTGGGAATCTCGTTGCGTCAAACGTGTTCGGGTCTCTCACAGGGAACATAGTCGGAAACTCGAATGTGTTTGGGAACCTCGGACTCATCTCCGGGGACACATCCGTCTCCAATGTCCTTGTAGGGGACTTGGCCCTTACCGGGAATCTTTTTGCCTCTAATATCGTAGCGACCCAATTTGGGCCCGTAAACACCTCGAATATTTTTGGGACTCTCACAGGAAACATAGTCGGAAACTCAAATGTTTTCGGGAATCTGGGACTCATCTCCGGGGACACATCCATTTCTAATGTTCTCGTAGGTGATCTAACGGTTACCGGGAATCTCTTTGCGTCAAATATCTTTGGTACTCGAACTGGAAATATAGTTGGAAACTCCAATGTTTTCGGGAACCTCGGGCTCATTTCAGGGGACACATACATTTCAAACGTTCTCATAGGAGACCTCGCCGTTACTGGGAACCTGGCAATTGGAGGGAGTCTAAGTTTCTTTGGTATACCTGCAACTGTAGGGGGGGCTCTTTCGGACGAAACAACAACTCTTACGACATCTAATAAGATATCCATACGAGCTCCATTTCCTTTTACAATAAGACCCGGAACAGTTCCTTTATTCAGTCTTAACCAGCTTCCAACGGTTACTACTCCGTGTATATTTGATATAGGAGTTGGTGCGGCAGGAACTTCGATCTACAGCACAAGACCGCAAATTACAAGTACAAGTACATCAAACGTTTCTGCAAATAGTGGAGTCCCCGGAACTCTTACGGGTACTATTTCGGTCCCACAGTATTCTTTGATTACTGCTAATGTTTTCCAAGTTGGGTCAGGAACACCAACGGGGGCGAAGTTTGTTATTTATTGTCTCTGATTATATCAAATGCCTGTTACTTTTTTGGTGAATAGGAATGTTCAAGGACTTCCGCAATTTGCATCTAACCTTGTGACTACTACTTCACAGATAACTACTTGTTACCAAACAATTGCCGATGGAGCAGGTAATATATATACATGTGGAAGTTATATTTCCGGTGCAAGTGCTACAGTTGGCGTACCTAATGCTGTACAGGGATCTGCACCTACCACGTCTTCAGTGGCTCTTCCTGCCGGAAACACCAGTGGTACTACTAATACAGCATATGTGATTAAATATTCGAGCACTGGTGTTCCTCAGTGGGTATGGATTCCTCATGCCCCAGCTGCCAGTTGCACGTCGTACGCTTATAATATCGCTCTCGACCCCACTGGTCAGTCCTTATATGTTGCTGTGACACTGAGCACAGGTGCATCAGTTACTTTATATAATACGGCAACTACAGGCGCCTCATTGACCAATAGTACTATTACATTAACAACTACGATGTCAACGCCTCATACTTTAATTTGTAAAATACCTACAGCAACTGCCGGTGCCGCTTTAACATGGGCTACAATTTTTTCAAATTCTACAGCTAGTGTTGATACCGAAACAGATTATGGGCTGACTGTAGACACGAGTGGAAATTTATACGTGAGTGGAAATTTCTTAGTTGGTGCGTCTACTGCAGTGGTAAATATATATCAAGCAGTTACGACCGGTAACGCATTTGGATCAACTGTTACTATGTCAATACCTGTAAGTATTCAAGCTGTAAGTTTAAGCAGTCCTTTCCTTATTAAATATTCATCCGCAGGTGTTCCAAATTGGTACACTTTATTAGTTAATAATGCAGCAGCATCTCCGCTAACAGGTGCCAATAATGTAGGCCAGAATGTTGTATGCGATCCAACTGGCGCGTTTGTATATATGGTAGGTACGTACACAGCATCAGGCGCAATTACTCTTCTGAACGGTTCGACTACAACTGCAAGTGCTTCTAGTTATACTTTACCAGCAACCGCAACATCTGGTACATATTCTGCAGGTTTTATAGTAAAATATTCAACTTCAAACGGAGCAGTTTTGGCAGTTGCGGCTGTAGGTGCAGGGACTGGGTCAAGTCCTACACAAGCAGCTACTGCAAATACAACTACTTATGGAGTAACAGTCGCTGGAAATGGTAACTTATATGTGTGTGGTCAGTACCAATCAAGTGGAGTGGTGCTGGGAATTTCAAGTTCTAACGGAAGTACTGGTACAGTGACTGCATCTACAGTGGCTTTACCTGCAACTGGTGCCAATCTGACTGGGTACATGATCAAGTTTTTACCATCCCTGGTACCAATATACGCATCGGCTACTCCAAATACAACTGGAACTTCTCCCAATTCTTATATGTTCAATGTTGCTGTAGATCCAAGTGATGTCAACGTTTTCGTAGCTATGAGGTATGTTGCGGGTTCTCTCATTACTCCATTTTTAGGCGTAATAAGTAATATAACAACTACGGCCGGAACAGGTACGACCTCGGTTATTTTACCGAGTGCTTCTACAAACGCTGCTTATACCAATTTCGCTATTATAAGGTACTTCCTTGGTAACGCAATGTACGCAGATACTGTACAAAATGTTGCGACTGTAACGGCACCGGCAAATATTACAATAGATTCTTCGTCTACAAGTGTGTATTTTTCCGGATCCTACGTTAACAACGGAGGTTCTTTAATATTTTATAATTCTTTAGGAAATGCGGCAACCCAGTCTTCAGTTGCATCCGGTGTAAGTTTACCCGGAAGTACTACAAACACCTCCGCATTTTTCCTCAAAATGTCCTAGAGAAGTTCCTTGAGACCTTCAATCTGCTCATCGGTCAAAGAGTCTGGGTACTGGACCGAAAACTGAATAAAAAGATCACCTGACCCAAGACCTCTTCCTCGTATAAGGTACTTTTTATGGGGCTTTACGAGCTTCGAAGTGTATTCTATGTCTCCGTCAAAATGAGGAATCGTTATTGTTTTTCCGACGAGAGATTCCTTGAGCGTCAAATTCACTGGAAAAATGAGATTGTCTCCTTCGAGTCCAAACGGACTTCCTTCAGTTTGAACAGAAATCAACAAAGAAATATCCGAATTCACGCGAATGACAGTTCTATTCGATATCTTCGGTGGAACTTTCACAATTACTTTATTATCTTTTTGGGTGAAGCCCCTCTGAGAACAACTTGAACATCCAGTTCCTTGTCTCCCCTGGCACTGGGGACACGGAGCCTGGAAAGGACCCATTTGGGCTACACCACGTCCACCACAAGCTTTGCAAATACAATCGCGACACGGAGTTTTTTCATGCATCGTCAATGTGATATCAGTTCCGGTCCAAGCATCTCTCAGGGATATATTCGCGGTGTGACTCGAACCTCCACCGCTTGCACCAAAACCTCCAAATGGAAAAGCACCAGCCGCACCTCCAAACATATTCTTGAGCATTTCTCCAATGTCGGGTCCTCCGGGGCCTCCGGGTCCCTGTGCCTCTTCGGGCTTTGTGATACGGTCATATGCTCCTTGGATTTCTTTGAATTTTTCAGGATCTCCTCCCTTGTCGGGGTGATTTTTCATTGCAAGTTTTCTGTAAGCCTTTTTAATATCATCTTCAGAGGCCCCACGTGAGACCCCAAGAATTTCATACGGATCACTCATCTGTTATTCTTACCTTTTTTTCTTTTAAAAGACTGAACCTCTGAAATAGAAATGTCAGCCCAAGACTTTAGTGATTTTATATTTGATATCAAGCAAAAAATAACAGATGAGGAATACAAGAAACTTATGGAATTGGGTGGTGAAATATTCAAAAAACAAAAGTGCCAATTTTACGAGCTGACTCACCTTGTTCCTCGTCTCGAGTACACAAACTTTGACGATGATGACGACGATGAAGAATACTATAAGCTTGTTATGAAACCGACAAAGACCATTGTTCAAGTCGATGAGGTTTTTACTGAAAAGGTGATTGATAATATAAAAAGTGAATTGGCCGAAAACTTGTACTGTGAGGTTGAAATCTCCGATTCAGGTCCTGATCTCCTAAACAATACAATGGATGACCAAATTAGGGTACCGGCCTATCACGTGATTGCAATGAAGGCTCTTATGATTGGTACTTAGGCCCTTTTTGCGAACCGATTATATGTCGCAGGACTCAAAGATTTCATGTAGATCTTTTCTATGTACTTTTTGTTTATGTTTCTATTTGGGTGCCACCCGTTCTCCTTGATAAGACGGTCTAATATTATACGCATAGTCACTTTGCTCTTATTTTCAGTCTCGAGGATCCTCTTGACGTTCTTCTTGAGTTTCTTTTGAATTGTTGAAATCATGTCCGCCTTTAACTGGGACATTTTAACATCAGGAATCGAGTGACGATTCGCGTATTCCTTTATGTTCTTCTTGGTACGTGACTGGAGGCTTTTGAACTTTGCCGCCAACATGAGGAGCTTTTCGGCGCGAGTCATTTCGGTCTTTTTGTGGACCGGCTTGAGGACCGGTGTAACTGCACGTCCCTTTACAAGATTTATGAGTTGTCTCTTTGTCATGTACTGGGTATAGTGAATACCCTTCTTCTTATATATATTCATAAGCTGATCGCGAGTGTAGCCTTCTGCGATTCTGGTACCTATACGGATACGCTGTTTGGGTGTTCCTGACTTGAAAACTCTGATGGGGCTCCCAACAAGAACGATTGGCATCTTTGTCATGGCTTTTTTCGAGACCGGTGAAGGGACCTTCGAAGGACCCGCACGCTGGGCCATAATATTGTCGGTGGCCTTTTTATTCGCCATACGTTCATTTCCCAATTCGTACATATAGTTTGCCTTGAGTTTCAGGTACCTGACACGTTCAAGGTTCGTGAGAATTGGACCAGTCATCTTCGGTGGGCTTCTATGCGTCTTGGTAGGTACTCTGGCCCCGCCAACATTTGTAGGTAAAACGAGAACTTTAGGGGCCGGTCGTGGTTTCGTTGGATCATATGATTTCATGATTGCGGCTAATTCAGCACCGGTCAATTTCTTTTTGGGTGGCATTTACTTTGGACTCAGAAAAAAAACGCAATTAAGGATGTGATCCATTAAAATACAAATGAAGGTCTTTTGTTCACCGACTGATGATATCGAGGAGTACCGTATGTATCTTTCTTCCAAAGGATTCACTGATGTCGAGTCGGTCCCACGCGTCGAACAAGATTTTGTAGGTCTTGTGAAATCCATGGTTGCTCCAAATGTTTCTGAGTACACAATCGCAAAGATTATTGAAATGCACGCATGCTTCTCAGGACCCGGAAAGGATGGTGGGATGTATATTACTGAACAAGTTGGCTTCACTGACCAGGCCCTTGAGAAAATCAAAGAATTGAACGGTTCACTTTTCGTTCCTTTGACTATTGGAACCATATACAAAGCAGTACCGAATGGTAAACACGCCGAGACAAACTTTTTTGGACCCATAGACTGTTTCGTATATTCTGCAGAATTTGCAAAGAAGTTCACAGAGAATCTCGATTTTAGGCAGCCATTTGATATCATTGCAATGGCTGTAATGGCGACACCGCCCCCTTTCAAGTTTGTTCCCGTGGCCGAACGTCTCAGCTACAAACCCAGAGCAGATGATAAATATGAAGGGTACTGGAGTTCATTTCTTCAGGGATACCAACCAACGTGCCTTGAGTATGATACGATGCAAGATGAATACATTGAGTTTGTTACCAAGAAACATCGGGTAGAAGAGTATTATAAGACTACGTATGGTCTTCCAGTAACTCTTGACGGGGACATAAGGTACATTCGTGAAAGGTACGAAGCAATTAAGGAGTTGGAACCAATAATAGAACAAGAAGAATGCGAGTCCTCGTCACCGGATCATCAGGTTTCATCGGAAGCTACATGATCAAGAAACTGCTGAGAGACAGACCAGATTGGGACATTGTTGGAATCGAGCGCCTTTCTGTATCTGGTAATCAGGAACGTCTCCGTAAATTGGATCTTGCCAAGTACTCGTCGGTACTTCATGACCTTCGTAATCCAGTGAGTGATTATTTGGCCGAAACAACACTTGGTAAAAACTTTGACTATATTATTCACATTGCAGCGAGCAGTCACGTTGATCGCAGTATCGAAGACCCCATGAGTTTTGTATTAGACAATGTAGTGGCCACATGTAATATCCTAGAGTTTGCACGTCGGTGCCCGAATCTCAAAAAATTTGTGTACTTTTCAACCGATGAGGTGTTTGGGCCTGCACCTCCAGGTGTTATCTACCTTGAGAATGACCGGTACAATTCAACAAATCCTTATTCGGCCACAAAGGCTGGTGGAGAGGAATTGGCAGTCGCTTATCGTAATACTTATAAGCTCCCAGTAGTCGTCACCCATACGATGAATGTATTTGGGGAGAATCAGCACCCCGAAAAGTTTATTCCAAAGTGCATCGAGTACTCGCGAACCGGAAAGACTCTTCAAATTCATTCCGATTCTACAAAGACCATTCCCGGGTCCCGCTTTTATGTTCACGGGGATGACGTGGCCGATGCTGTCATGTTTGTTCTGGCCCTCGATGATTCCGCCGAGGAGATGTGTCCCAAGTACAACATCGTAGGCCCAGAAGAGCTCAATAATTATGAACTGGCCCAGATGATTGCTGGAATTGTTGGTAATCCTCTTGTATACGAGTTTGTTGATTTCCATTCGAGTCGGCCTGGTCACGATCTGAGGTACGCAATTTCAGGCCAAAAGCTCAAGGAACTTGGATGGGCCCCCAAATTTACAGTGAAGCAGCGTCTCGAGGAGGTTATTTCTGCAAGCTTAGAAGATGCCAAACAATAGAATTTTCAGGTTCAGAGAAAATTAGATTGGTATAATCTACTGTATTTCCCAGTGCAGACCTTTCACGGGACCATTCTAAATTTCTTATTATACCTACTAACGTATTTGTTTCAAAATTTTCAGAATATTTTTTCATTTGTTCTTTTGTATTTATCCAGAACCCCTTGTATAAAAAAGGTAATTTAGGAACATCTTCTAACGTAGCTTGCATAGATTCTATATCATCGAATTTGCCAGTTATTGTATTTTTTCTTAGGAATGCTAAATTAGGTACAGGATATCTTTTCCAATATTCGAATGCCGATTTAGGTATACCTATATCATCTTCAAGGTACACAAAAAAATCATAAGAATCTAATTGTGTATTTATAGTCTTCATAGGTAACCAAGTGAGTGCAAATGGATGTCTGAGATTTTTGTACCAAATCCAGTTTTCAATATTTCCCTCAACATTTGAATGTATAAAAATATCTAAATATACATCCCATGATTTCAAATACTCTATAGTTTTTTTGAGTATTTCAAATCTTTCGGGTACATAGTGAAAAGCTATATGAGCAACTCCTCGTTCCATTTCTGAAAATAATCCATAAAATAAACTTTTACATTAAGCGCAATGGTTGGGCCCATGGATAAGAATCCCATAGACCCCGAACTTTCCACCTGAGAGGGTACAAAGGTTCCATAGAAAATGTACCAGTGTGACTCGGAATATCGACAAGTAAATGGAGAGCCCATATATATCTATAACGGCCCTCTAAAACAAAAAGAAAAAGAAACGAATGGAGGACTTTATAAAATATATCATACGCAATACGGTCTTTCCAAGGATCATCTGTAAAAAGGAGAAATATCATTGGAAAATCCGGAGCTACAGACCATATTGACCAAGTACCAAATACAATTCTATTTACCAGAAGGTGTCCCGGCCAAAGCATATAGACAGTATGCGGCTGTTCTCTTTATTTAAACTTCTGGGGAAACCTCAGGGATGAGCCTAGAGATTTTTGTGATTTTCCACAAGAGTCTTTATTGGGACATGTACAAAGATCTCGATCCAGATGAATTTGAGTGTTTACGGTTCATAGCAGTCAATGAAAATGTACCAAAAGAATGGGACGAGACCAAGTTCCCAAACGTAATCAAGGAATGGGAACTTCCGATATATGATCCCAAGTGGCAAGAAGATAATTGGGCCAATGGTGGAACGAATCATCATATAATAATGAACAATCTCATAACCGCTGAATGGTCTGGATTTGTCCAATATGATATGAAATTTCCTAAAGGGTCCATACGGGAACTCAAGGGGCTTATGAAGAGGAACATTGGTGTCTCTATAAAAACAATGAACTTTGTGAATCTCATCGGGACCAGTACATATGGATTCCAAGAGTTTCCTCTTTACAACTATGCAATTTCGCAGTTGGAACCTTTAAAGAGCGCAAATTTTCCTTTGTATCATGTGTGTTTCATGGCGAGCGAACACTGGTACGATATCCAGTCGCGTCTCCTTGATATAGACCGTAATCTTTTTACTTTTCACAAGAGGCCAGGTGACCCATGGTACAGGTTTCCAATAACTACCGAGCGGACATTGGCCCTTGCGTGTGCAAGTATTCTTGATGATATAATTGAGTACCCAACAATTACTCACGAACGTCTTTAGTTAAAAAGGACGAGTCCGGTTAAACAAATGGTCTTTTTAAGCGTAGCCATTTGCTATTGTGGAGAAGAGCGCGAATTTGGAAATCTCATGTGTTTTTTGAGCGAGGTGATTAATCCCGTAAAGACCGAGATTGTAGTACTAGTAGATACGAGTAAGGTCTCTGGGGAAAATCTCAAGGAAGAATACCCGTACGCAAAATTCTTTAGTCGAGAGTTTGATGGGCATTTTGCAGATCACAAGAACTTTTTGGGGGAGAAGTGCCAAGGCCAATATATTTTCAATGTAGATGCAGATGAGATGCCAAGTGAGATCCTACTAAAGAACCTCGAGATGTACAATGGGCCCCATGACCTTCTTGCAGTACCGCGTATTAACGTGTGCCCCGGATACACCCAGGCTTTCCTCGACCGTTGGGGGTTCAAATTGAACGATGCTGGGTGGATAAATTGGCCCGACTGGCAAGGTCGTTTTTACAAAAAGGAACTTCAATGGGAAGGATGCGTGCACGAAAAGCTTACTGGGTACAAAAGTGCGGCTCATCTCGATGCAGACCCTCGCATAGCTTTACTTCATATCAAGGATGTGAAACGCCAAAATAAACAAAATGAAGGCTACGCACGTCTTACCGAGTTGAATTCCTGATCAAGAAGCACCTGGTCAATTGCTCCGCTCCGGAGTCGGGCTTTGAGTTTCAAAAGTTCATAAGCTTCATCTTCGTAAAGATTCAAGAAAAACTTTTTCTTTTCATGGAGTCCCTGGAAAGGTCCATCGGTCTCCAACTGTAACTGACACACGGGCCACGTAACTCTACGTAGGGCCCTTAGTTCGACTTCGAGGTCAGTAATTCGAGGAATTATATTCTCCTTGAGAAGGGTCCGGATATCTCTTAGAATTTGGTTTGTATCTTCACCTTCTTCAGTCATTTAAGATTATAATGATTTATAACCTTAAATGTTTGACGTACTTATGGAGTTACGGGCCCTGAGACAGACCGGTCTGAGTCCAAAAGAACTCTGGGTACTTTTTGTTATTGTTGTAATACTTGTTGACAGATATGTCAAGACCCAGGCAGATATTGAGTGGGTCAATCAAAAACTCGCCGAGATGGCTAGTAGTCCTCCGCCTGAATCCCAGCATCGGATTCAACCATCATCCGAACCAGTTCTTTGAATGAAATTCGAGGGTACCATGAAAGAAGACGGTTCGCATCTGAAGAGTCACCAATGAGCAAATCAACTTCAGAGGGTCTCACAAACTCAAGGCTCGTGGTCACCATGAGTTGTCCAGAATGTGCATCGTATCCATTGTCACCTTCCCATCTCAATGAGATTCCTCGGACTTTGCAAGCCTCCTCGACGAATTCTCTGATAGTATGAGTCTCTCCACTCGAAATAACAAAGTCGCGGGGCTCAGGGTATTGCATCATGAGCCACATTGCTCTTACGTAGTCCCTGGCGTGGCCCCAGTCCCTCTTTGCATCGAGATTACCAAGAATAACAGGTGGGTTACAAAGTCCCTTGGTAATTTTACGAGTCACGAAATTTTCGCCACGGCGTTCAGACTCGTGATTGAAAAGGATACCACAATATACTTTGAGGCCATAAGATTCCCTATAATTTTTACATATCCAATGTGCGCTCAGCTTTGAGACACCATATGGACTCTTTGGGTAAAATGGGGTTGACTCATTTTGGGGAACCTCTTGTACCTTCCCAAACATCTCGGATGTACTCGCTTGGTAAAATTTGATCTTGTCCCTCATTGGACTTTGTCTTATGGCCTCGAGCCATCCAAGTACACTCATCGTATTGACTTGAAAAGTCCACGAGGGTTGTTCGAATGATGTGTGTACATGGGACTGTGCCGCAAGATTATAAATTTCAATCACTGATGCGTCTGACCCAACTCGGTTAAGAATCGCATTATTAGACATGACATCACATGAATCACTCTCGACCAACTCAACCTGCTCGATGAGGTAGGAACTCAACCGGGACAGATTCGGTGTGCTTGTTCTGCGTATTATTCCATATACGGTGTAGTCGTGACCCAAAAGATATTCGGCAAGGTAACTTCCATCTTGGCCCGTAATACCAGTAATGATAGCAATCTTTTCCATTTCTTTTAAAGAGGACGCTATCTTTAAAAGAAATGTGGTTATTTGTAGGCCCTACTACACTCTCTGGTATAGGGCAAGTGGTATTAAAGTACGCAGAAATGGCCAAGGGAGACTGGATCCAATTCGGGAATACGACTACGAAAAGATACGACGACATATTTGTATTTTTATTACCAATCGAAACGAATATAAAGTTGGTCCAAAACTACTACGAAGGTCTCGGGACTCGGTTACATGTCATGACAATCTGCGAGACTCGGCCAGTTCATCCTAGCTACAAAGGTATATTCAAGACATTTCCAAGTGCCAACCATATTACACCGAGCCAATTCTGTGCAGATATATTCAAGGAACAATTTGGGGCGACTCTCAAAGTTGTACCTCTGTGGGCACCCGAGAAGGAATGGGTCCAGGGGCCACCCGGTCCGTACACTTTTTACACTATAGGTAACATCGTAGACCCCAGAAAGAATATAAATGCTCTCATCGACGCATTTGTAAAGTGTGATTTTCCCAAGGGGACTGCCCAACTTCTTCTCAAGGCTACATGTAAACGAGTTGTTACATTGGATGTGCCAGGGGTCCACATCATAAACGGACTCTTGAGTGATGAAGAACTCGAGAAACAAATTCATTCAAGGGCCCATTGTTACATAAACTTTAGCCATTCGGAAGGAGTCGGTATGGGAGCAGTCGAAGCTGCACTCCGGAAAAAACCTGTAATTGTCACTGATTTTGGGGGGCTTAAAGAGTATGTTTCTACACCATTTTTAGTCACATGTTCAGAGACCCGGGTCGGTATTGATGATTTTTTATTTGGAGCCGACATGATATGGGGAGAGCCTGATCAGGACCAACTCATCAGTTTCATGACTGAATGTTACAAAAAGAGGCTCGATTTTCAGGACCACCCAGAGACTGTCGAAATGATGAAACGTGTGGTTCAATCTTTTCCGTGACGGGTACAAAAGCACTTGAATTGAGGGACCGCCTTGAACTTGCACGGCTTTCCGTCGTTCGTTACAGCCTTGCAGAGCTGAGGTCCCTGTACTTGTGGCTTTGTAGGAGGCTCTGATAAAAGTATAATCTTTCTGCGCTGTTCCTTGCAGTTGATCATATTTTTACGGAACCTCTCGAAACTCTCAGCCTTGTTGGGCTCAATCATTTTGGTTGGATGTCCCTCTTTCCAAACTCTTGGACCAGTTCACTAAACAAAATATTTTCTTTTATGTTCACCATGGTTCTCTCAAGGGTCCTCTTATTATTTGGGTGACTCTTGTCAAAGCGCGTTACGACTGGGTTCCATTTTTGTCCATCAAATTCACACTCGTAAATAGTACCTTCAGCTCCCTTTACGAATTCTTGGATCCTCTCGAAACGAGATTCATTCTGGATGCATAAATGACCATCTCTCAAGAGAAAGTCAACCGTACATTTTTCCTTTGGTTTCCATTTGAAAAGAGTACGATGAGTACCCATCCGGATCTCTTCATCAATCGGTGTAAATATGAGACCATCCGTCGCTTCTCCCAAGTTTATTCGGGCTATCTCATTCAAGTCATGCATAGGCTTTACTTTTACATTGAGCCTCGACGGTACTATGACCTTACAAAGAGATACTGCCCGTGAAAGCCTCGTGACAAGATCCATTTTCCTCAGATCTTCGCCTTGAATACATACTGCATCGTGAACTATAAAACAGTCACCTATAAGTTCACCATCCAGTAAAGTGTCCCGTGGGATTGTCAGGGGCCAAAGAGTAAACTGAAATGATCTATTCACAAGGGCGCATATTTTTCTATTTTGGAAATCTGTAAAGCACACGAGAAAATGACGAATACCGTCAGTCTTTTCGCATACCAAGTACCTTTTGTTTCTTAGGGTCCTAAAATGAACCCGTTCTATTGAAATGGGTTGAGGCCCCGGGAACCGATCAATATTGTTCGAGTTCCATTTGCGGAGAATAAACTCTTGGATCTCTTGTTGCATACGTTTAGAGTGACTATTAGCTTTAATGCGAGTTGGACCCGTTCACACAACTTTTTAGGGACCTGTATGAATTCCCATACTCTCTAAAATATTTCCTTGGCACTCATACGAATAGTGACACACTGCAGCATCCTGAGTCAGGACCCCAGTCTTGATTTTGAGTTTTTTGAGTTTCGTGAGTATCACTGTATCCTCATTGATTTTTGTATTATCGTCCCGGAGTTTTTTGAGGAGGACCTTGCAATCAAGTGCATATATCCTTGCATCCTGTATGTGTTCGAGATATTCGCATATACCCGGAGCAAGTTCCTTTTGGGACACGGAAATATTAAACTTGAGAGCTCGTTGGTTCACAGGTTCGGTTGACTTTTCAAGGGTCTTTTTCTTGAACTGGGCCCAATCAACTCCTTCGACAACAGTGGGAACAACAAGGGCTTTTATATTCTCTGGAAAATCTGCGAGTAGTTTTGTTATAGTTTCTGTCGGTATAGAGCATCCATAGTCTATAAAAAGAAACTTGTCACTTGATTTTATATTCTTTTGGATCTGTGAATTATCGGAATGAAAATTTATAGAAAGCTGTACATTATTATTCATGCAAAACGAATGTATAAGCATAAGAGAGTGCAAAGTAGTTGTGCATATCGAACTACTCTTTGTGATTACATAAACGGAAAGAGTCATTTACTCTAAGACACTTCATGGCTTTAACTTTCCGGTGAAACGAAGATTTCCAATGTGTCCCAGAACCGTAGTTACATCCGCAAAAATTTTCCCCCCTATTTGCTGCCATCTCCTACAAAATGCATAATCCTCCGAAAGGTACCTTCGGTTATCTGGGTCAATCATGCAATCAAAAATAGCACAATAGTTTTCAAGATCCTTATTTTGATGATCATTCTTGCACATGAGTTCCGGATACGCCTTGTACATCTTTTCTATTGCGGACCTACGAATACACATAAACCCGGTCGGTCCGTCGAGAACCTCGGTGAATCCATCAACGAGAGCGCTCTTTGAGTACTTGAAGTTCGTAACAAGGGAGCTAGATACCCTCTCGAGTGGTTTTGAGCCATTTTCTAGTACCTCCTTTTCAGCCTGTTCCCACATAATCACCTTTTTGGGATAACATGCGACAGATACGTCGTGTCCACTTTCTACGAGCCGCAAGAGAGACTCTGGACTAAAATGAATATCGGCATCAATAAACACAAAGAACTCAGCATCGGACTTGTACAGGAACCTTGCAATAGAGATACACCGGGCCCTCGTGATGAGAGACTCATTCTCGGTCGTGTCCAAAAGTATCTGATATCCCTTTATCGCACAGAGACGCTGGAACTGTAAGAGACTTTCGGCGTACTTCTGGAGACACAGACCTCCATAACAAGGAGTGCTCAAGAATATAGTTCGTGACATTCTATGAGAAAAGAGCCCAAGTCTTTTAAGTGAGAAGTTTCTCAATCTTTACAAGCGTCGGAACAGAAATGTCACACAGTGAAGCAATAGTAGATCTTGACACATCGTATTTCAGGTCAGTGAGTACCTTGTAAATTACTGCAGATACTATACCCTTGGGGGTCTTGCCGAGGAGTTCAGGTTTTTGTTCTGCTTCCTTACAGGCATTTATAATGCGCATTCTTACTCGGCCCCTACAATCATCCGGGACACACGTGACCGAATTGAATATTCTTTTTACGATATCGGCAGCGAGCGCAGACTCTCCAAGGTCCTCTCCAGTCACCTCCCGGAACATATCACTTGTTCTCGAAAGATCCCTCACTGCAATCCCGAATGCTTCTGCGACCTCTGCAGTACTCCTCGATACTCCCTCTTTTTTACAGGCCCAAATCAAGCAATTCGCTTTTATTCCCAATCTGATTGCACCACGGGTGAGTTTCTCTTCATTGAATTTCCTGTACATGACCTTTGCATGATTGGTAATATGGTCAAGTATCTTCAATTTTGCCGAAACTGCCTGGAATTCACAGTATGCATGATGGAGAGAACGATCCCTGTGATTCATAGACGAATGAAAATTAATCTTGGCCATCTTTTGGCAATTTCGACCCTTGATGATTGTTCCTATACCCCATGAATCGGAGTACAGGCTTGTATTCTGGGGCATCCCCACGCGACACATATCAGCACCTCCATTCTCGTCAGGTCCCCCAAAAATCCATTCAGGTTCTTCGGATAAAAAACAAGAATCTACAATACCGCAAGCTGTACATGTGGGAAGTTCGTACTCGTGTGATTTCACTCCTCCACATGAACAGAAGTATTCTGTTGATTCTTTAGGGGCTTGTATCGGGGATCTGAGTTCTTCAAACTGGGCCCATACAAGTGCTTCGACCATTTTTGTGTCCGTGACCATCCGTACGTACCTGTGCGTGTTCACATGACTTATTTTTTATTTGCACGCTATAAATGGAAGAAGCCCCAGCCGCCGTACCAGTGAAAATAGGAACGTCTCTTATTTCCATCCAGAATGTTGCAATTGTATTGATACTTGCAATTATTGCCATGTTTGTTTACAAAAAGTTCCTCGATCCTAAGAAGCCAAAGTCCTCTTCTTGAGGTACCATATAACTGCTATACCAAGTAATACAAGTGCCAGGAACCACTTTCCGAGCATACGTTTTTCCTTGACTTCTGGTGGTTTTGGAATCTTTACGGGAATTGGTCGAGGGTCTGGTTCATCACTATGAAGATGCTCTATTTCTGTAATCTGAACATCCGGTTTTGTTGTGACCCTAAACATAAGTACATTATCCTCGAGTCCCTGAAAATTTATAAGGTTCGCATCACTATCATACCAGGCTATCGACAAACGAGTAATCTTGGAAATGGGCGGATCATATTCAACAACAACTGGGTAATCTGAATTTTTAAATATTTTAACTGAATTTGCAGGTACATCAAGTGTCAATGCAGTGAACATATTGGTGGTTGTCTTTCCAGAGAGCGGCAAAGAACTGAGTTCGTTGAGACCCATATTCCGGAATTCTTGGACATCCACGAATATATAATCGTTTTTAGAAAAGTCGGCAACTGTAGGTGACTTGATATATTGTTGTGTACCAAGGGGAAGTATCCCAATAGTATCTTGGGCCCGACCCGTCACTTGGGGATACGTTAGCATAGTGACGGGGACCCCTACCGGAAACCCAAGGAGCCGAGCAAGGTCCGACGAGTTTACTGTAATTGTAATCGGGGCAGTCTGGTTCGAATAAATTATATAAAGACCTTCACTTGGGAGCCACTTGATACTAAGGACCGCAATCGAAGTAGTAACCTCAGTCAGTATAGGTGCGGAAATGAAAGCAGACTTGAGATAAAATGTGCACGTAAAAATACCGACAAGATCTTGGGCCGGGCCTGCTGCCGGATACGCGACAAATGAATATGGTACACCTTGAGTAAACCCAAAAAGGGCCGCTACTTCTTTTGTGTTAAAAGTCACCGTGTACGTTGTCGGACCAGCTCCGGCCGCATCCGAAAGAAATATAAACCGAGATTCGTCTGGAAGCCATGTAACTCCCGTGATGTGTAAATTAGTTGCTCCGGCTGTTGGTAATCTCGCAAATACATTCGAGGCCAGATCCACCGGGGTCCACAGCCCATGCGGCAAAGAGATACTATGGGTCGTGGGATTTGCTGACGAATCTACAAAGGTTATACAATTTGATTCGTTCCCGCTTGTTATATTCAGGTACGTTGGGGACGTCGAAGTTGTCGTTACATTAGGGAACCTTTTGTAGAGCTCTGAAGCCAGTTCAACCGGATCTGACCAAAATCCCGGGGGCAACGAAATCGTATCACTGATGCTTGCACTTGTGAAACTAAAAGCGTTTGAACCGCTTCCGTCAAATATATTATATATAGTATTTGGTACTCGAGCCGACATGAGTTCGACCTTTGTTACATTTTTTATGGGCGTGATTAACTCTAGAGAGTACACATTACCATTCGGATACCTATTTAAGTCTCTCTTTGCTGAATTCATGTGAAGGTAATGAGTCGGCATCCTTCCTACTCTGGGCCTCTAAAAGACTTTAGACGGGGCTGGCGCTGCTATCGGCATATTTCCAGTTGCGCATCTGGTCTGCAACAAACTTCTGTCCACCGCACACACCGCCTGGGTTATCGCTCCTCTGATAGTAATCGGCATCGGCGCCTGGACCCGGAACACACCTGAGCTCATTCTTCAGGGCCCAGAACATGTTTGGCTCCTTGCCTGTACCGGTCGTGTCGATGTCGGACATCGAGAAACGGGAGACCCCCATAAGTAGCTTGGGGAAGAACAGTTTCACAAACACGAGGGCGAGTAAAATCAGGATGATAGTTTCTTTGCTGGAACCGTGGACCATTTTATTGTGTGCACAGAAAAATTCCTAGGAACCTTGCGTTAAAGATATCAACTTCATTTCTTTAAAGATTATAGAAATGGACTTTGATGACCTTGATGATGACGAGCGTCAGCTGATGGATGAAATTAATTTTGTTCAAGACAAAGGTCCGCGCGTAGTACGTAAGCCTGCCCCGTCCAGGGCTTTTAGGAAAGAGCAGCGCATCGACCCAGGCGATGAAGATATAGACGCATTCGTAAATGATTCAAAGATGGAAGCGGCTCGGCCCCCACCGGTTGAAGAATGGGATGGCGGTGAACCCCCAGTAGACCATGAGCAGCCACAAAGAAATATACCAACGGGTCCATCAGAGGGATACAAAACTATTGAGGACGAGAAGGCCGATCTGTTGAATAAGATTGCCCGACTTGCCAAAAAGGGTATACAGACAACTGCTCGCCTGAATATCTATTCGGATGTAGAGGATATTCGGACTGAGTTCAAGCGTATGTCTTACTCTGTGGAGGTTGACCAATCAGTAAAGTTCCAGAGGAGAATGCTTGTAGCATGCGTATCGGGTATAGAGTTTCTTAATAAGAAGTTTGATCCATTTGATCTCGAACTTGATGGATGGTCCGAAAATGTCATGGAGTCACAGGAGGATTACGATACTGTATTTGAGGAACTATTTGCAAAGTACCGCAGTAAGGTTGCAGTAGCCCCCGAGCTCAAGCTGATGTTCATGGTTGGAGGTTCAGCTATGATGTTCCATCTCAGTAAATCAATGGTAAAGAAGTTTGTTCAGACTCCTATGAAATTCCCAACTATGAATCAGGGACAAGGACAGAGCCAGGCACCTCAGACCCAGGGATCTGGTAGAGATATGCGTGGACCTGGTATAGATCTTACAAGCCTCGGGGGTGGGTTTGATATAGGCAGCCTTCTTGGGGCAATGAATCAGGCCGAGAGACCGCGCGAGCCTCAAGAGGAGGAGCTTTCTGATATAATCTCTATAGGATCCGAGGTGAAAGATCTCGAGGTCTCATCGACAGGTGAGCCACGACGCCGTAAGAGAACAAAGAAGAAGGAGCTTGTTCTGTAAGTTAAATTCTTAGTAATTATTAAGAATGATTCAATGGGCTCCACTAGAAGAACTTGAACCGCCGAAGATAGAACCAGCTCCAGTGTACTCGATGCAGGTCCCACAGGGTCATTCCGAATGTAATATTATGGTTATGATGTTCATTGGAGGGGTTCTTGCGTTGGCGCTTTTGGACTCGGTGAGGGGCTAAAAAGTCCAGATCCTGTAAAGAGGCATTCTGGGGCCGGACCGGGTCCTTTGTATGTCGAATTCCGCCTGTACCACATATTCTTAAAATTAGCCCAGTTATCAACAACATCGTGGACCTCTTTTGTTCCAGGTCCTCTGGTAATACGTCCAAGAGCCTGGACTACATCACTTATTGGAGTCACTATAAATAGTGTATCCAATTCGGGAATATCAAGACCTTCGCGCGCGAGACCAAAAGTTGAAATAAGGGTACTAGCCCCATTTGTAAGAGCCGGTGGGTCTACTGAGCCCCCCATACTCAGGACCGCTCCTTCCAAAGCCTGGAATATGTATTCACAATGAGATCGACGATCGCTGAGCACAAGGATTTTTCTATTTCTCTTCTGAGCATCTTTGATATTCTTTACTATAAGGTCATTTCTTTCTTTTATTTCGGTCAGCCTTGTGATATTTGAGGGCATACAAAGCTTACCTAGACGGTTTAGGGTCGGGGCCTCTGAGCGAAACTGGGGGCAATCAAAATCTATCCGGTTCACTATAAGTTCGCCTTCAACTTGAGCATCCATTTTATAAAACATAGGACCCAGAAACCAATACAAAATCTTCGTCAGACCATCTTTACGTTCTGGTGTTGCGGTTAGGCCAAGAGTGTATTCAGGTTTCATTCCAAGCATAACCTGTGAAAAAGCCGGAGCTCCTATATGGTGTGCCTCATCCACAATAACAAAACCAAACTGGTCAAAAGAGCCTTTGGGGAACTCACGGATACAAAGAGTCTGAATCATAGCTAGTACTATTGGGGCCCCTTCAGTTTCCCATCTGTCTCCTTGAATGCGGCCAACCTTTATTCCGGGACAAAATTGGTTGATTCTTTCGGTCCATTGGTCGGCCAGAATTTCCTTGTGGACTATGATGAGAGTTTTGCGTTTGTATTTGGAAGCGAGTGCGAGACCGGTCGCGGTTTTCCCTTGCCCACACGGAAGACAAAGGACCCCATTTCCCTTGAAAGCCCCAAGGGCCTCTTTTTGATGTGGTCTCAGCGAACCCACAAAGTTTAGTTCAGGCGCAGAATGACCCTTTGAGCATTCCGCCTTGGGGCTCCCTTCAAAGAATCTGGGAACAAGTAATCCGTTAGGTGTATCTCTGTAGACTTTAAAAGAAGGTGGTCTTAGGCCCGCACATTTTTCAAGGGCACGTACCGTAAGAGCCTTACGGAGTTCAGGTGGATTCATCATCTCTTTTTTATTAGTCTTGAAGTTTTAAGTTCTAGAAAATAATAATTGGAAGTATAAAGGATGTCGTCTTCGGACCCGACTCTGTCAATCTCGGTAGCGGTAAGTATAAGTTTTATACTGTTCATATCAGCATTAGTAATTTATTTATACACTAAACCCAAGTCAAGCCCCAGCCCTTCACCGGGTTCCAAGGGTTCACCAAGTCCAGGTTTTTCCCCGAGCCCAGGTGTTTCCCCGAGCCCAGGATCCACGAGTCCGAGCCCAGGTGTTTCGCCGAGCCCAGGTGTTTCCCCGAGCCCAGGCGTTTCCCCAAGCCCTTCACCAAGTCCAGGTTTTTCGCCGAGCCCAGGTGTTTCGCCGAGCCCAGGTGTTTCACCAAGTCCAGGTGTTTCACCAAGTCCAGGTGTTTCCCCGAGCCCAGGTGTTTCCCCGAGCCCAGGTGTTTCCCCAAGTCCAGGCGTTTCCCCGAGCCCTTCCCCGAGCCCTTCCCCGAGCCCAGGTGTTTCCCCGAGCCCTTCCCCGAGCCCTTCCCCGAGCCCTTCCCC
>Ga0114963_10000818_pt1 | contig 21242 bp, 21 predicted proteins | sample C_131016_EF_Meta_FD_87019 | JGI IMG/M metagenome (GOLD analysis project Ga0114963, IMG submission 87019) | Freshwater microbial communities from Lake Croche, Canada to study carbon cycling - C_131016_EF_MetaG | ecosystem: Environmental > Aquatic > Freshwater > Lake | place: Lake Croche, Canada...
CCATCAACAGAAGACTTAGAATATAGTCGGCAATTTTGGTTTCCTTCAATAGATTTGCCCTCATGGGATATAACCATTATTCCAACTGGATAACTGGTATCTTATTTCTTTGCAAGTCCCTAAACACTGAGAGGAGGGAGCAATACGGCTAGGATAATACGAAGCATATGGTTTCTCTTGATTTACTATAATAATTCTAACGCCATTCTATCAAAAATCTCATAAAATGTAGTTAAATAGAAGAAATTTAGGAGAACTTTATGATTGAGATTGTTTTAAGCATTCTCGCTACTGCACTGAGTTTATTAGTAGTGGATATTATTTTTCCTGGTGTATCTTTAGCGAGTTTCCCTGTAGCGCTGATTGCTGGTGCAGTAATTGGACTGATTAACGGTCTGGTCAAACCAATATTAACTATTCTTTCTTTACCCTTTACTATCTTGACTTTAGGTGGTTTTCTTTTAATAGTCAATGGGTTTTGTTTCTGGTTAGCTTCAGTATTAGTCCCAGGCTTTGTAGTTAAAGGTCTCTTAGCCTTTATCCTAGCTCCTATCGTTCTTTCAGTTGTTAATACCTTTGTTAATAAGTACTTAGCTGAAACTGTCTCTACTAAGTTTTTATCTGGAAATACTACCAACGAGCTACCAAAGAGTTAGAATAATTCTAGTTAAGGGGTTTTGAGCCCATAATTGAGTTACTAAAACCCCTATTTTTTTGAGAATAAAAAGAAGATTATCTTCTTTCCACATAGTAATAAGGTGATATTCGTATCTTTCCCCATAGTAATAAGGGTGATATTCGCATCTTTCAAAACGGTCATATTCTTGAACAGAAACCCCGATAGGACTAGCTTTTATATAGACTTCATCAGCTAAAGCAGGAAGAGTGGCAGTTGTTAAGCTACTTATAACAAATATTTACACAAAAATAGTTACAGAAGAAGATTGGCCAGAAGGAACTAGACTCAGGCATTGTGTAAAAATAACTTGAACAATTAAGGAGGGGTTTGTGGCTTGATTGCATAGTTCCATTCCCCATGAAAAGAGTTTAGTTCTATCGCAATGTCCTTAATTTCTTGGTCTGTCACTTTGATTCCGGTTGGATAAAGATTTTCATCAAGCTGTGCTTCGACTTTTAATCCCTGTTTTGTAGTAGTATTGCGGATAAGATTAATCACCACTTGTAAGCTCGTTAAGGGTCTACCTCGCCAATTCTGGGTAATATGACAAAACAAACGATGCTCAATCTTATTCCATTTACTTGTGCCGGGGGGGAAATGACTTACATAAATAGTTTTGTTAATCTCATTTGCTAATTCTTGTAGCTTCAACTTCCATAATCGGGAACGATAATTATTACTCCCGCCACAATCGGCTGTTACCATCAACTTCTGACTATTTGGATAAAATAGACATCTAGATAATATAAAAAGTCAGCAAAAATATGAGATACTAAGATAGTTTATTTGAATAAAAAAGATGGTAAATGAATAATTATACTTGGCAACATCTATCTGGGCATCGAAAAGAAACAAAAAGATTATTAGGAATTAGTTTTGAACAACTAGAACTGCTAATTGAATTAGGAAAAGTATTGGAAGAAAAACAAAAAGAAGAAAATGAAAGAAAAAGTCCTAGATTAATCTCTAAAGGTGGGGGTAGAGAACCAAAACTTTCAAGGGAAGAGGAAATAATATTAGCATTAATGTATCTCAGACATAATTTAACTTTTCAAGTATTAGGAATAATGTTTAAGATTAGTGAATCAAGTGCACATAAAATATTTACATATTGGCAAGAATTATTAAAGGAAGGATTGCCAGCGAGTCTTTTAGAACAAGTAAAAAAGTTTGACCATGAGATTGAAAGTTTATTAGAAGATTTGACAAAATATGAATTAATAGTGGATAGCGCAGAACAAGTCATAGAGAGACCTTTAGACTATCAGGAGCAAAAAAATAATTTTTCTGGGAAAAAGAAAAATCATACTTTTAAAAATCAATTAATTGTGTTACCTAAAGGGGAAGAGGCGCGTAGATGTAGTTATTGGAAAAGCTGGACCTACTAGTGACATTAAATTATGTAGAGAAAGATTAGGTGAATTTCATTCAGAACAAACTTTTATTGGTTACAAGGCTTATGTAGGAGAAAAGCAAATTAAAACACCAATGAAAAAACCAAAAAATGCAGAATTAAATGAAACCCAGAAAGAAGAAAATCAAGAATTATCTAAAAGAAGAATATACGTTGAACATATAATACGCATCTTGAAAATATTTAGATGTGCTCAGGAAAGATTTAGACTCACTAAAAAACGATATACTTCAGTTATATTAACAATTTGCGGATTGGTAAGATTAAGAATAGGAAGTTTAATTTTAGCATTAGTTAAAAAAGAGGAACATCATAACTTATTTACGATTATTCAAAGTCATAGTTTAGTACTACAAGAGCCATTAAGAACTTGTAACCCTTAATTTATCGTTTAGTAGGTATACTTTAACTAACAAATAGTAAGTGGCTCAATGCCCTGCTCAGCAGGAATTATAGGCTGCTGGAGATGTCTAATCAGTGGGGGGGAAGATGGCTATATCTGTCTATGGTCACGAGAAGTTCCCTCCAAGGTATAACCATCTTTTTTCTAGGTGTACAGTCACATACCTAAAACATCTATTGAACCTTAAACTAGATTTCTATACATGACCTGGATACTTCCACTAGAATTTGTTAGAGTTTGAGGAGTTACTAAAATTTCTATATTCTGACCTAATGCTCCCAGAAAATCAAACATTTGTTCAAGGGAAAATTCTTGCAATCGACCATTTTTTAAGTTAAGAACTTTAGTCTCGTCAATCGCAAAAATTTGACTGGCTTCTTGATTGCTTAATCCTTTGTCAGTAATCAGATCGTAAATCACTGAAGCGAGCTTAACTTTAGCAAGTTTTTCTTCAGCATTAGGAAAACCTAAATCCTTAAAAATGTTTCCTGAACTGATAGTATCTTCTGTCATTATCATCCCCTTTTTTCTAGTTTATTGTTGCTCTTTGACAATCTCTTGTGCTTTTTTAAGGCGTTCTTTTATTAAATCAATATTTTTCTTGGGTGTTTTAATACCTGAATTTGATTTTTTTTGAAAAGCATGAAGAATAAAAACAGCATTGCTTAGTTTGATTGCGTAAACTGTTCTATAAGTATCGGTTTGGTAATCACTGACTATTTCAAAAACTCCCTTAAATCCCTTCAAAGATTTGATATTAGGATGAGTCTGATTATTTTGAACCCTATAAAGAATGTAACCCACTTCATCAACAACTTCTTCAGGAAATTCTAATAGTTCTTTTTTTGATGCTCCAATCCAGATAACAGGACTCGGTTTTTTATCCACCATTTTCTTAAGAAAAGTTTCTTAAGACTTTTTGTGTTACTCACATCGAGTTAATTGTTCTAAAAGAAGGTTTTCATATTTTAACTACCCACTAAATAGGTATAACAGTTAAGACTTTTCTCATAATCTTGTAGTAGGAGTTGGCATTCTTCCAGGCTCATGCGTTTGTCTTGGAAAGCTTTTTCGGTTTGTTGGCGAACCTTCTCTAACAGGTCTTCTGCCTTATACTGAACATAGCCCAGAACTTCTGTTACTGTATCTCCACGCACTAGATACTCTATCTGATATCCTTTGGGCTGCATGCAGATATGTACAACATTTGTATCGCCAAAGAGGTTATGTAAATTCCCCATAATCTCTTGGTATGCTCCGACGAGAAACATTCCTAAATAATAGGGTTTTTTAGTAGGGGGGTTATTTTCGTCAATTTCTAGGTGATGTAACTCTAAAATAGATTTGACATCGCGTAAATCAATAAACTGGTCTATTTTGCCATCACTATCACAGGTTAAATCAGCTAAAACACCTTTTCGGGTTGGTTCTTGATTTAAACGATGAATAGGCAAGATAGGAAAGAGTTGATCTATCGCCCAAGCATCAGGAGCCGATTGAAAGACAGAGAGGTTAACATAGTATATAGAAGCCATATTCTTTTCTAGCTCTTCTAGGTCATCCGGGACATAGTCTTGATGACGAATTAACTCTAGAATTTTGCCACAACAAGCCCAGTATAATTGTTCGGCTTTAGCTCTTTGCTCCAGTCCGAGGTTCCGAAAATTGAACTCAATGATCGCTTCTTCCTTGAACTGCACAGCATCATTGTAAGATTCTTGATAGTTTTCTAACTTGATGGCTTTATATGTTTCCCAAAGGTTCCGAACAATCAGATTATCCTGTTCCTGAGGTGGTTCTGAGATTACAGTGCTGACATCACTAGTATTGAGAACATCAAAGATTAGTACTGAATGATGTGCAGTTATAGCTCTCCCACTTTCACTGACAATTATGGGTGGTTTAACTTTTGCCTGTTCACAAGCTTCTTTAATCTCTGCCACAATATCATTAGCATAGTTTTGCATATTGTAGTTTCTAGAAGCATAGAAGTTAGTCTTAGAGCCATCATAATCTACTGCTAGACCTCCCCCTACATCTAGATACTGCATGCTAGCGCCTAAACGGGCTAACTCAACATAAATCTGAGATGCTTCCCTAATGGCATTCTTGATAGCTTTAATAGCGGCTATTTGTGAACCTATGTGGAAGTGCAGAAGTTGTAAAGAGTCCAAGAGTCCCACCTCTGCTAGTTCTCTAGTTGCTTTCAATATTTCAGGAATAGTCAGACCAAATTTAGCTCTATCTCCTGTCGATGAGCCCCAACGTCCTTCTCCTTTGGCATCTAATTTGGCTCTGATGCCTAGAACTGGTTTGATGCCCAGTTTAGCACTCATGGCAATGCACATAGCAATTTCTTCTAATTGCTCGATCACAATGATGGTTTTGTGTCCTAATCTTCTCGCTAATAAAGCAGTTTCTATATACTCATAATCTTTATACCCATTGCAAATCACTAGTGCTTCTGAGGAGTTTGGTTCTGACTCGGCAATGGCGATCAGCAGTTCAGGCTTGGAGCCTGCTTCCAGTCCAAATTGATAAGGTTGTCCATATCGTACCAGTGACTCTACTATGTGTCGATGCTGATTACACTTAATGGGATAGACTCCCCTATAGACATTGGGATAATTATAATGAGCAATAGCACAAGCAAAAGCTTCATTCAATCTCTTAATGCGATCAGCTAGGATATCCGAAAAGCGAATTAAGAGGGGAAGTCCAATGTTTCTTTGCTTGAGAGATTCTACTAATTCCAAAAGATCTAAGGAATCTCCATTTTTGCCCTTGGGAGAGATCGTGATATTTCCTGCTGAATTAATGGAAAAGTAAGGTTCTCCCCAACCCTGAATACGATAGAGTTCTTCACTAGCTTCTATACTCCAGCTTCTTTTAAGTTTTTTAGGAGATTTTTTTTTTAACTTATACACACCAGCAATTTTATTTTTTGAACTCATAGCTTTTTCATTTTTTTGAAGAATTAGTTAAAAGACGATAGCCAAAGTAAATCAGAGCAACTAAAATGCTCAAACTTATCAAGGCACTGACTAGTTTTAATACGACATTGAGAACAGAGAAAGCCGCCAGAACACTGCCACCTATTAGGACAATCCGCCAACCCGGGGGGATTTTTTGTAACCAGGCTTGGAATTTATTGACCAAGGTTATAACGGGGGATTCTTCTGGCGTTTTTCCCTCAATTAAAGGAGTAGTTTTATGAATTTCTGCTTCTAAATCTTTTAGTTTTTCTTCTAAGCTAGGTTCGTCTGGTAAGTTCATTATTTTAAAACGTTTTAATTATATTTCTGTCCGCTCAGTCAGTATTTCATACCCTGTAGTAGTCACTAAAACGGTATGTTCAAACTGAGCCGAGAGGGCATTATCTACTGTCACAACTGTCCAACGGTCTCTCAAGGTTTTAGTATGTTTAGAGCCGGCATTTAAAATTGGTTCTATTGCTAAAACCATGCCTGCTTTTAGTCTTACATTAGGCAGTTCATTGGTGCGGTAATTGAATACTTGTGGTTCTTCATGTAAATTCCGTCCAACTCCATGCCCTGTAAAGTCTTCTACTATAGAATAGCCCATTTTTTTCACATAATCTTCTATCGCCCCGGCTATATCTTGAAGAGAGTGTCCTGCTTTTACCTGTTCAATCCCTTGGTAGAGTGCTTCTTGGGCTGCTTTAATTAAATGATTGGCTTTTGGGGTAACTTTCTCTACTGGTATTGTTATACAGGAATCGCCATGATATCCCTGATAATAGGCTCCTAAATCTACTTTTAATACATCACCGCTTCTGATTACTTTTTTGGCACTTGGTATCCCATGCACTACTTCTTGGTTGATCGAAGTACAGATCGAGCTTGGAAAGCCATGATATCCTTTAAAACTAGGAGTTGCTCCCATCTCTCTAATGCGTTGTTCCGCTATAGTATCTAAGTCTAAGGTGGTCATGCCTGGTTGCACTAGGGTAGATATTTCCTGTAATATAGTTCCTACTATTTTCCCTGAAACTCTCATTATTTCTATTTCAGCAGGAGTTTTGAGAGAAATTCCTCTTTTTTTTGTGCTAGGGATTTGTTCCACAGAACGAGATTTAATTAAGTTACCTAAAATATTCATTACTATGATTGTTGTAAGAAAAAGAATTTTATCATTGGTTAAACTTCAGTATAACTTTAATTTTCCTTGCGCTCGCTAATCATCCCAAGAGTTCCCAATTCCTCTCTTGGGCTTCAATAGTAATATTTTTGTTGTTGATCGGGATGACAGGACTTGAACCTGCGACATCCTGCTCCCAAAGCAGGCGCGCTACCAAGCTGCGCTACATCCCGAATTTTATCGCTTCTCTATTATAGAAGATTTCTTATTTCTTGTCAAGCCCTAATTGGGATACCAAAACATCCCTTTAATGCCTTCAGGATCTAGCATAAAGCCTAGACGACGATAGAAATCTATTACTTGGGGATCGGCAAAAAGAGTTATATTGCTGATATCCTCACTACGTAATTTCCGAATTATGTAGCGCATGAGAGCTTTTCCTAGTCCTTGATTTTGAAAATCAGGATGGACTACCACATCCCATATAGTAGCATTGAAAGCGTGGTCTGAAGTAGCCCTAGCAAAGCCGATTAAGCGTCGTTTGGCTCCTTTGACTTCCCACATCGAAACAATCAAAAAACTAAACTCTAGAGCTTTTTTGACTTTCCGTAGAGGGCGACGTGCCCAACCGACAGAATCACAAAGCTCTTCGAGTTCGTAAAGATCTATATCTCTTTCGACACTAAAGAGAATTTGTTGTTTTGTACCAAAATTATTGGTCAATTCCAAGATCTCTCCCGATAAGGAAGAATTGAAAGAAGGTACGACTGCATCAGAACTTGTAAAAAATCGTTTCCAAAAAACCATGCTAATGCAGGGGTTAGGTGTTAGGGTTCCCCCACGATAAGGGGTAGTAGGGTTAGGGAGGATTTTAGAGTATGTAACTTAACTGCCCTTTTAAGGGATTTTGTATTTAAGTACATTCTATTTCGGCTCTATTTCAAACTTCCATCATAGCTGATTTTTGGACAGGTAAGCTGTCAATATTCTTAACTAGTCAACGAGCCTGTAATTTTCCCTTTGTTAGGCTGAGTCTTCTCACAAATCAAGATAAACTATTTTTAGCCTAGTAAATATCTGATAGTGTTTTAGTATGCCAATAATTGACATTCTAGGATTTCCTCATTTTTATGAGTTGACTCCATCTGTTCTTGGGAAGAACCAACCTATTCTAGTCTTTATCCATGGTTGGTTACTAGGTCGGCAATACTGGCGACCCTTAGTTGAAGAACTAAGCGCAACTTACCAATGTCTTGTATATGACTTGAGAGGTTTTGGAGATTCTCAAGCCTTTGAGAAGCAGCCAGTTGAAACAATGGACAATGAGAAATATAGTCTAACATCTTATGCCCAAGATTTACTCATTCTCTTAAAAAAATTAGAAATAGAGCAAGCTTGGTTAATTGGACATTCTCTAGGTGGTAGCATAGCACTCTGGGCAGCTAGTTTGAATCCTGAAGTAGTCAAAGGGATTATCTGTCTGAATGCAGGGGGAGGTATTTATTTACAAGAAGAATTTGAACGCTTTCGCTCTATTGGTACTAAAATAGTGAAAATGCGTCCGCATTGGTTAACTAGGTGTCCTTTATTGGATATACTATTTTCTTACCTGATGGTAGTTCGTCCTTTAAAACGTCAATGGGGAAAACAAAGAGTAATTGACTTTGTCAAAGCTGATACTCAAGCAGCTTTAGGCTCTCTTTTAAGCTCTACGACGGAAGTTGAAGTACATTTGTTGCCAAGAGTAGTGTCTCGGCTGTCACAACCCGTCTATTTTTTGGCAGGGGACAAAGATATGGTCATGGAAAGCAAATATGTCAGACACTTAGCTAGTTTTCACTGGTTATTTAAAGAATGTGGTGGTAATGTGATTGACATTGCTAATTGTGGACATATTGCTATGTTAGAACAGTCAGAAGTAGTTAAGTCTTACATAGAGGAATTGTTAGAAAAACATATTGTTGCACCATCAAGTTAAAAATATGTCAGAATGGTAATATGGGAAGCATAAAAAGTAACCTTAGAAACAATACTATTTCTGAAAAATTGTTGAGCCACCTGTTCAGGAGAAGTCCATGTTGCACCGCAAGATCTATCAACTTTGTACAGAGGGTCGGGAAGTGTCTATCTTTTTGCGGGATCAGCAGCGCTGGATTGATAAGGCCAAGATTCTCTCTTTAGAAGGAGATCTCGTAACTATTCGCTATGAGGTAGAAGAAGATGAGGAAATTAGCGCATGGGAAGAGCTGGTTCGTTTAGAAAGCATAGGATCGATCAGTTGTAAGCTAGCTTCTGTATCTCGGGATACTAATAGTGAAATATTAATAGCAGAAGACTGTCCTGAAGCAGAACAGATCCCGCGTAAAAAATATTCCGATCAAAACGAACTGTAACTCCCTAAACCCCTGGATAGGGAGACAAGGGAGACAAGGGAGGAGCAGAATAATTGCCTAAAACTTCAAAAATACGTTGGATTATTGAATAATATTCTTAATTATCTTTCTGTCCCCCTCTTCCCCCTCTCCCCCCTCTGCCCCTCAAACCCTACTGTAAGATTTATGTGTACACTGTAGCCTTATAAAAAGGGGGGTAAAAGCATTTTAAATGCGTTTTAGCTTGCCTGAGCCGAACGCCAAATCCACCAAGCCGCTAGACATAAAGTACAATTACCCAGTAAAGTTGTCGCAGCTTGCACAGTGACTAACCATTTGAGAGAAGTTGCATTATCAAAAAAATGCCAAGTACAGGCGCACATAGCACTAACTAAAGCTGGCATCATAGCTAGAGAAAGCCAGTACCAAGCCGGTCTTTGGGTAACCTGACCATAAGTCCAAACTAGACTAATAGCGGCTATCCATTCCAGAACACTAGAAATATGAATCAACCAGGTAGGGAGTGAAAGTGCGTGCATTAGTTCTTCTGTAAAAGGTTTTCTAACCATTCAATTACTTTAAAGCCAAGTTTTGTCTCATTGAGGCGATCTATTTCTCGTACACCCGTAGGACTAGTAACATTAATCTCAGTGAGATAACCACCAATGACATCAATACCAACAAAATAGAGGCCATCAGAGCGAAGTTTAGCGCTCAGAGTTGAACAGATTTCATAATCCCTTGAAGTAATATCTACCTTAGCAACTCTGCCTCCGACAGCCATATTGCCCCGAAATTCTCCTCCACTAGGAATCCGATTAAGCGCACCAATAGGTTCCCCATCTAGAAGAATAATTCTTTTATCTCCTTCCACAGCAGCAGGTAAATAAGACTGCACCATAACAGGTTCTTCCCCTCTTCTAGTACTTATTTCCATCAGAGAATTGATATTGCGATCACCTGATTCTAAATAGAGGATGCCTTCACCTGCTTTGCCTCCTAAAGGCTTTAAAATGGCTGCTGTTTGTGACTTAACAAACTCCTTAACCACTTCCTTATCTTGCGTCACAATTGTTTCTGGCATCACTGAGGCGAAGTGTAGAGCATACATCTTCTCATTAGCATCCCTTAAACCCTGTGGACTATTAATCACCTTAGTTTTTTGCGGATTAACCAGATCTAAAATATGAGTGGCATAGAGATAAGGCACATTCACAGGGGGGTCTTTCCGCATCCAGACAGCATCCATCTCTTCTATTGGCAGCCATTGCGGTGTCCCTAGCTGATACCAAGGATGTTGTACTAAATATTGCTGCCCCTGTAACTGGACAGGGACTAGTTCAACAGCACGACTCAAAGCCTGAGTCTGCCCAGAGCGAACAGTCAACTGGTGCATCTGAGTAAACCAGACTTCATGCCCTCTGAGCTGAGCCGCCTCCATAAGAGCTACACTGGTATCATGTCCTGGATCTAGTCGCTCTATTGGATCTATGATAAATAATAATTTCACGCACTCTAAGCCTCATAATAATTAAATTAAGCTGTTAAAAGAACTTCAAGTTGTCCTTGGGCCTCAAGAGCATGAATGTCATCACAACCCCCAATGTGTTGCTCATCTATAAAAATTTGGGGGAGACTCCGACGACCATTAGATCTTAAAGACATAGCTTGTCTGGCTTGCTCATCTCCATCAATACAGTATTCGGTATAATTGACACCTTTTTTCTTTAAGAGAGCTTTAGCTCTGATACAGTAAGGACAGGTACTCCAAGTATATATTTCAACTTTTTTAGTGGTCATCGTTATTGCACTATATTTGTAGTTAGCTATTACAATTCTAACGGGTTAGGAAATTATGAAAAAAATTCTCATATCCTCTATTACTTTACTAGGTATCTGGCAATTTACTCAAACTCTCAAGGCTGAAAACCTCAATCATTTGTCACAACTTCTCTCTTCTAACAATTGTGTAGCCTGCGATTTAAACGCTGCAGGACTGGTTAATGCCAATTTAGCAGGTGCTCAACTGGAAAATGCTAATTTGAGCAATGCTAACCTTAGTGGTGCTAATTTAGCGGGTGCTAATTTGACAGGTGCTAATTTGACAGGTGCCTCACTCAATGGTGCTAATTTGACGGGCGCTAATTTAACAGGCGCTAATTTAACAGGAACGGATTTACGATCTTCTTATCTACAGAACGCCACCCTTACCGCCCATCAGTTACAAACTGCCTATATTCAGGGTGCTACAGGTATAGCCACCTCAGTCGGAACACCCGATCTATTTTTTAGTTGGGGAGTACTAGAAATGAATCAAGCCAACTACCAAGGGGCTCTTGATTACTACAATAAGGCTATTGCCCTCAAACCTGAGTTTGCTCAAGCCTATTTAGGACGCTCTTTTTCGCAATGCCGTCTCGGCAATTTACAAAAGGCGACCGCTGACGCTAAAATAGCGGCTAGTCTCTTCGAGGCAGAAAAAAATACAGCGGGAGTAGAAGCCTCACAAAACCTAATTAAAAGTCTGGAAGTTGCTAGTAAACCAACAGACGTTAAGCCACCTGAACCTAGCTTTTTAGATGTTTTTAGCAATTTAGCTCTATTTGCTCTTCAATTTATCCGTTTCTGATTATTTAAAGGGGTTAAGCTATAGAACTTAGGGGTTAGGGTATAGTGCTAGAAACGGAAATATAATTAATCTTACCTCCCGATACTCGCTAAGCGGCTACGCCCAACCGACTCCTGCATTATGCGCTCACATCAATCTTCGTTTCGTAGTATTCTTCTCTCTAGACTATTGCTAGTTAGTTTGCCAATTTTACTAATTGGAGTCTATGTTGCTTATCGTAAAGCCCGTACAGCTTTTTTAGATACCGCTAGAGTGAGTCTAACTGAAAGTGCTAGCAAAAAAGCCTATAATATTAAACAATCTATTGATTATTTACACAATAGTTTATTGGCAGCAAGTTCTAGCTATATATTTCAAGCACCTCTCAAGTCTCCTCAAGTCTATCAAGATTTTATCCATGAATTAAGCAAAGAACTTTCAGGCGATGTTTATTGTCTCCAACTTACTCAAATTCAGAATAATAAACAATTGGCTAGTAATTGCAAAGAAAATATAAAAGTTAATAAGTCTTTGCTTAAACCACTCAACCAGAGAAATCCTCTTTCTTTAAATAATATTGAGACCAAAATAATTACTTTAAAAAATAATTATAGCAATCAACTATATCTAAATTTAGCCGCTCCTATTTATGACCAAAAAGGTAACCTTAAATTTATCCTAAATCTGGTGGCTGCTGTCTCAGAATTTAATAATAGTGAATCAGTCTCATTGTCTGGTAATTCGGCAATTATTAATGAAAAAGGTAGCATTATTTACTTAGGAAATAATTATCAACAACGTGTGACAATCCTCCTAAATAAAGCTCTTCAAGGAGAAACAAATTTTATTAATCTTCAGCTCAATGGGGGAGATAAAACACAGCTAATAGTTGGATATAGTTCTATTAATAGTCCTATTACAGGCGAAGAGAATCAAAAATGGATTATTTTAGCAATATCACCTTTAGCCAAGGTTATGGAACCCTTAAAAGAAATTCAAGTAACACTTTGTTATATGGTTTTTACCTTGATTTTTGCTAGTGTGTTAGCCATGCTTTATATAGCTTATGAATTAGCCAGACCAATAGAACAAATTAGAGATTATGCCATCAACAAGGAAAATCTTAATTCTCAGGAGGAATTACCTAAAAATATTGGAATTAAAGAGTTTGATCAATTGGCTATAGCTATTGATCAAATGTTAGAACGTTTACAAAAGTGGGGAGAAGAAATAAGATCTGCTTGGCAGGAAGCTAAAGAAGCTAATGAGGTAAAAAATGAATTTTTAACAACTATATCTCATGAATTAAGAACACCTTTAAATGGAATTATCAATTCTATTCGGATAGTAAAAGATGGCTTATGTGACAATAAAGAAGAAGAAGATTTTTTTTTAGAACAAGCAGATAATGGGGCTATACATCTATTTAAAATAATTAATGATCTCTTAGATATCGGCAAAATAGAAGCGGGTAAAATGAATGTTTACTTGGAACCTGTCGATTTAGAAAATACAATTACAGAAGTTATTAAAATGCAAAAAGCCGTCATTCAACAGAAAGGATTGACTCTAAAAGAACCGCAATGGGAAAAAAAAATCATTGTCCAAGCTGATCCTGGTAAATTAAAACAAGTATTTATCAATCTTTTAAATAATGCGATTAAGTTCACCGATCAAGGTAGTATTAATATTAATACTCAACTCTTAAATAATGAAGTATTAATCACAGTTGAAGATACAGGTATTGGGATTGATGCTAAAGATCAACACAAACTTTTTCGTCCCTTTGTCATGGTTGACGGAACAACAACTCGTAAGTTTAATGGCACAGGACTAGGTCTAGCTATCTGTTACAATTTAATACAGTTAATGGGTGGAAAAATTAGCCTTTACAGCGCAGGATTGACTAAAGGAACAACTCTTATTGTCACACTACCAGTAATGAAATTACTCCCTTGAGGAACTAATTCTTTGGCGGAAAAGTAATCCATTGCCCCAATCTTTTTTACGGTAATGTCTCACTCTTGTTGATCTTCAAATAGGCATTTTTAGCGGCAGCTTGCTGAGATGCTTTTTTTGACTGTCCTTTCCCTCTCCCTAGCAGTTCTTCATTTAACCAGACTTCAGCTAAAAATCTTTCTGGATCTCCTTGTTGAGAACTCATTTCTTGTACTCTATATTCTGGCAGTTGTTTATAGTTAAGTTGTGACCATTCTTGTAAGGCATCTTTATAATTCTCTAAAGCTGGATCTTGCAGAATTTCTCTCGTTTTTTCTGTTAGTAAGGGATCTAACCAAGGACGAATTAACTCCATATTTTTAGTACTTAAGTATAAAGCGCCTAAAATAGCTTCAAACATCTCCGCTAGACGCGAGGTGCGCCCATTAGGGTCTTTAGCACTATGTCCTGACATCAAAAGATACTGCTCTAGTTCAAAAGAATCAGCCCACTGCGCCAAAGTTCGATCACTAACTAGAACAGAACGAAGAGCTGTAAACTGTCCAACATTAGTATCAGGATAAATTTCCAAAAGTAATTCTGCAGCAATTAGACGAACTACAGCATCCCCTAAAAATTCTAACTGTTGATAGTTTTTGCTTGGGGAATAACTAGGATGAGTCAAAGCCAAATCTAGTAAATCCCATTTGATGGGGAGAGTATCTAGTAAACCTAACTTATGCACTACGGTTCTAAGTTGTTTACCCCTACGATCAGCGCTCAAATTCATTTTACTTTATCATTAGCTATAGAATAATGGTATATTATTTTGCCACTATCAACATTGAGCACTTTTAACTATTTCACCAAGAATCTAGCAGAGGCAGACCAACTACTTCTTGAACTATTTTGATAAATTCTTGCAGAATAATAGAGGTCTCTTAGGGAGTAAACAATAGCAATGTCACGGTTTAGCATCAGTCCTACTCAAAATTTGTAGGTCACAACTACTTATTGCTCTTTATTTATTTTACGCAAGGCCTGTCCTAAACGAACTAATCCTTGAGAACAATCAAGGCGATCTAAATGTACTTCAACAAAAGAAGCAGAAACAGTATTAACTTTAGCTTGCTTTAAAGCTGATTCTAATTCCTCTTGCGTTCTGACTTCACAACTCCAACTGTTGCCAAAAATTGACGGTAATTGATGATATTTCCAAGGTTGTAAATCATTATAAGATCCATCTTGAATTACCCTTTCTATCGTATAACCATCATTATTAATTAGAAAAATAATCGGGTTTAATTTGTGTCGAATAATAGTTGATAATTCTTGAGCAGTCATTTGAAATGCTCCATCTCCCACAAACACTATAGGACGACTACTAGGCTTAGCCAAAGCTGCGCCTAGACAAGCAGGAATGGAGTAACCAATAGATAAATAAAAAGCTTGACCTATAAAATCTGCATTCTTGTGAATTAAGATGTCCATCGTGGCTACAATTGAATCACCTGTGTCAGAAATGACTATGAAATCATCATCAATAAAATGATTAATGCGTTGGTAAAAATAATGATTAGTCAGCGTTTTTTGACTGGGGTCATCTAAGGGTTGTAAAACTAGATTAAAGGCAGGTTTTATATTTAAAGTGAGAGGATTTTTAGGAGTAAGTTTTTCAATTAAACCATCTAGAAAGTCTCCTAAATAAATTGGTTGATAGAAATGATGTTTAATTTTAACTTTTTCAGAATTGGCATTAATTAAACGATTAGGATCTAATTTAGCGGTATATGCCCCTAAGTTCATATCAGACATAATAGCACCTAAACAGAGAATACAGTCAGCATTTTCAACCCTTTCTTGGACAATTTCTCGACTCAATGCTCCTACATAATTTCCAATAAATTGAGGGTGTATTTCTGGAATACAAGACTTCCCTAAGAGTGTTGTAGCCAAGGGATATCCTGTTTTTTCTAATAATTTAATTAACTTATCTTCTAAGTCAAAACGATGAAATTCTACCCCTGCTAAAATAACAGGATATTGGGCTTGTTCAAGTAATTCTACTGCTTCTTCTACTGCTTCATTTAAGGCTGCAGAATCAGTTAATTGACTCTCTAACATAGGAGAAGTATTAGTTGGCAACAGACAGGGTTGATTGACTAAATCTGTCGGAATTTCGATATAAACTGGACGTTTATGATGTAGACAAGTAGCTAAAGTCTTTTCTATTTGATTAACAGCCTGACTAGCATCGGTTAAAATGATAGCGGCAACAGTTACCTTCTCCATAATAGACAGTTGCAGGTTATAGTCCCCAATGGTATGGTGTAACAGGAGATTACTCTGTCTAAATGCTTGACTTGGTCCACCACTAATCACCACTAAGGGGACTCTTTCTGCATAAGCCCCTACTACAGCATTGACTAAACTTAGTCCACCTACACCATAAGTAATACAAACAGCACCTAATCCTCTCATCCTAGCATAGGCATCTGCTGCATAACCTGCATTTAATTCATTACAAGTAGTAATTAAGGTGACGGAACTTTTCAGAATGACATCCATTAAGTCAAGGACATAGTCTCCTGGGACTCCGAAAATATGGTCAACATTGAGTTGTTTTAAACTACGGCAAAGGTATTGGCCAACAGTCAACATACGCAAAAATTAAGCATTTTTATTTACGTTAACTTATTATTAGACCTCTTGCAAAAATAAAAATTCAAATAATATAACGAACAACAACTAGAAATTTTCCCCCTGTTGCCAGTTAAGCTGTACCCTCCGGGCGGCTACGCCCACCCTGTTCCCTAGACTTCAGAAAAGAAGTCTATTCAATTCTGTGGTATCCCGTTAATATCTTTTATCTTCTAAGATGAAACAACAGCAAGGAGCAAGAAGATATGAAATGGCAATTCTGGATAGATAGAGGCGGCACTTTTACGGATGTAGTGGCACAGCGTCCCGATGGAGAGATTCTCCTCCATAAACTCCTCTCAGAAAATCCAGAACGCTATACATCCGCACCAATACAAGGGATTCGAGATCTTCTGGGACTTTCTAGAGATGAAGCCATACCCCTTGAACAGATCGCAGCTATTAAGATGGGGACAACAGTAGCTACTAATGCCCTGTTAGAGAGAAAAGGAGAGCGAACCCTATTATTAATCACCAAAGGCTTTAAAGATGCCCTTCGCATAGGGTACCAAAACCGCCCCAATATTTTTGCCCGTCAAATAATACTTCCTGATCTGCTGTATGAAAGAGTAATTGAAGTTCCGGAACGCTACAGCGCCCAAGGAGAAGAATTAACTCCCCTACAAGTAAACCAAGAACTCCTAGAAGCCTTAGAAACAGCCTATAAAGCAGGTATTCGTTCCTGTGCTATAGCCTTCTTACATAGCTATCGTTACCCAGAACATGAACGTCAAATAGCAGAAATAGTCAGAAAAATCGGCTTTACTCAAATTTCTGTTAGTCATCAAGTCAGTCCCCTAATGAAGTTAATTGGTCGGGGTGATACTACTGTAGTAGATGCCTATTTATCCCCCATTTTGCGGCGTTATGTTGATAGCTTTACTGCTGAATTAGGCAACAATGGAACTATGCCCAAAATCCTCTTTATGCAATCAAACGGAGGACTAACTAGCGCAGAGAAATTCCAAGGCAAAGACAGTATTTTATCAGGACCTGCAGGGGGTATTGTCGGGGCAGTAAAAACCAGTGCTAGGGCAGGATTTTCTAAGATTATTGGCTTTGATATGGGGGGGACTTCTACCGATGTCTCACACTATAACGGAGAGTATGAAAGAACTTTAGAAACAGAGGTCGCTGGTGTCCGTTTAAGAGCGCCCATGATGTCAATTCATACAGTAGCAGCAGGAGGCGGCTCTATACTCTATTTTGAGGGTGGGCGTTATCGCGTTGGTCCTGGGAGTGCAGGTGCTAACCCAGGGCCTGCCTCTTATCGTCGAGGTGGTCCTTTAACTGTGACTGACTGTAACGTTATGGTAGGGAAACTGCAAGCGGAATTTTTCCCCAAAGTATTTGGTCCTGTTGGAAATCTCCCCTTAGATACTGTAATCGTTCAGGAGAAATTTAGCCAATTAGTAGAGGAAATAGGAGAGCAACGCACACCAGAAGAAGTCGCTGAGGGATTTTTAACAATAGCTATCGATAAAATGGCTTCTGCCATTAAGAAAATATCTATTTCTCGCGGTTACGATGTGACTGACTATACTCTTTGTTCCTTTGGGGGAGCAGGAGGACAACACGCTTGTTTAATAGCAGAAGCACTCGGAATGAAGCGTATTTTCTTACATCCTTATGCAGGAGTTTTATCAGCCTATGGGATAGGTTTAGCTGATACTCGCTCCATCCAAGAAAAAGCAATTGAATCTCTTCTGGTTCCAGAAATAATACCTCAATTAGAACAAGCCTTAGAGCAGTTAGCTAGACAAGGACGCACCGCAATGCTGGATCAAGGTATCTCTAGAGAAAGGATAGAAACAAGCGCTAAAGTGCATTTACGTTACCAAGGTACTGATTCTGCCTTATTAGTCCCTTTTGCTTCTTTAGAGTCGATGAAAGCCCAATTCGAGCAACTATATCAGCAACGCTATGGCTTTATCATGTCTCATAAAGCATTACTGGTAGAAGCGGTCTCTCTAGAAACAATTGGGCTAACAGATGAAGTAGTAGAACCACACGTTAAAACGATTACTTCCATACAACAGGCAACTAATGTGCGAGTATTCACCAAAGGACATTGGTATGATACTCCAGTCTATTCTCGCTCTGCTTTACAATCAAGTGAGCAAGTTACAGGACCTGCCTTGATTATTGAAGCAACGGGGACCAATGTAATAGAACCCGGTTGGACAGCTCAAATGAATGCTCAAGGTCACTTGATTCTCACAGAAGATAGGAGACAGGAGACACCGAGACACCGAGACACCGAGACGAGTTTTATTACACAGACCACAAAGAACAAACCCGACCCTGTTTTACTAGAAATCTTTAACAATCTCTTACAGTCAATAGCAGAGAATATGGGGATTACTCTGCAAAATACTAGCTATTCTGTCAATATCAAGGAACGCTTAGACTTTTCCTGCGCCATTTTTGACCAGAAAGGACGCTTAGTCGCTAATGCTCCTCATATACCTGTACACCTAGGGTCAATGAGTGAAAGTGTGCATAGTCTAATTAAATCTGGAAAACCCTTGACAAAGGGAAATGTTTATGTATCGAATAATCCCTACAATGGCGGAACGCATTTACCTGATATCACAGTAATTAGTCCCGTTTTTTCCTCTTTGCAAGAGGAGCAACCCCTCTTTTATGTCGCCTCTCGTGGACACCATGCCGATATAGGAGGGATTAGCCCAGGTTCAATGCCTCCCTTTAGTACTTCAATTGAACAGGAAGGTATTCTTTTTGATAACTTCTTGCTCACAGACGGAGGACAGTTCAGAGAAGCAGAATTATTAGAGATCCTCACTGGGGGAAACTATCCTGCACGTAATCCACAACAAAATATAGCCGATTTACAAGCCCAAATTGCAGCCAATGAACAGGGCGTTAAAGAATTGTTACAAATGGTCGAGCGCTATGGTTTGGCAACAGTAGGGGTCTATATGCGCTATATCCAAGAAAATGCTGCAGAATCAGTGCGAAGAGCCATTTCTGTTCTCCAAGATGGTCAGTTTACCTACCCTTTAGATGATGGGAGTCAGATCCAAGTAGCCATTACGATTAACACAGAAAAGAGTACTGCCAAAATAGACTTTACAGGAACCTCTCCTCAACAGACGAACAACCTAAACGCCCCCTTAGCCATCTGTAAAGCGGTAGTTCTCTATGTGTTTCGCACCCTATTAGATGATGCTATACCTCTCAACGCCGGCTGTCTGGAACCGTTAGAAATTATCGTTCCTACCGGTTCTTTACTCAATCCTAACTATCCGGCTGCAGTAGTAGCAGGTAACGTGGAGACTTCGCAAGCCATTGCTAATGCCCTTTATGGTGCGCTGGGCCTTCTGGCTGCCTCTGCTGGCACAATGAACAATTTTACCTTTGGCAATGCCCAATATCAATATTATGAGACGATTTGTGGCGGCTCAGGAGCAGGAGCCACCTTTAACGGGACTGATGCCGTACAAACACACATGACTAATTCTCGCCTCACAGACCCAGAAGTACTAGAATGGCGCTATCCAGTACTTGTGCCAAATTTCGCAATTCGTCCTGAGAGTGGCGGATTGGGACAATATAAAGGCGGACATGGAGTCATACGGGAGATTCAGTTTCGCGAGGAGATGACTGCAGCTATTTTATCGGGACATCGCATTATAGCACCATTTGGTTTAAATGGTGGGAAATCTGGTGCTGTGGGTCGTAATTGGGTCAAAAGGGCTAACGGGGAAATAGAACTGTTAGAAGGTCGCGCTGAAGTCCAGATGTTACCTGGGGATGTTTTTGTCATTGAAACCCCAGGGGGAGGGGGATTTGGGGAATACCTCCTACCATCTGCTAGCCAAAACCACCTCTTAGCGGGTAGCTTAGATAGTCTAGGTGGTTGGAATAGTAATATCACAACTGGTTTATAGCAGGTTAATCGGAAATAGTAATTAATTATGTTTTGACCAATACTGCAACATACACATCTATAAAATATAGGGCAGTATTTGTCCTAGTATTCTTTCTAGTTAACTTGAGGCCGCTTCTCTCACTTCTTCTGCATCTAAGTCTAGTAAACTTGCTACTTCTTGAACACTCATTCCTTTTAGCAATAATTTAGTAATTATCTCTTTTCTTTCTTCTTTTTTACCTTCTTCTTTACCTTCTTCTTTACCTTTTTCTTCACCTTCTTGATATACTCTTGTCTGTCTCATTAGATCTAAGTTGAGCATTCTTCCGATCTCCTTTCTACTTAATGTCGGGAATTTATATATTATTATTGTTTCAATGAAGTCAATTACTTTTTCTTGCAGTTGGTCTTCTGTTAACTCTTGACGGACTTGTTCTATTAATTCTTTAGCATATTCTCCTGCTTTTTGTTCATTTTCTACAATTAATTTAATTATCCCTAGTCCTAAAGATTCCTTTGTCCTGAGATCTTCCAAGTAAAAGCGGCGTAAATGAGGTTCTATTAGGGACTTATACCGATTAGATATACTCCTTTCTTGTTTCCTTTCATTATATATTACTATAGCATACCAGTCTGTGTTCACTGGCTGATACTTCATAAAATAAAGAAAAATACTGGCAAATAATCTTTCATAAAATTCATCATCTTTATAAAACTGTACTTCTACAAAATATAAAGGTTCATCGCTGTATTCTTCACCTGTTGTAAAAACTCCATCTAACCTAAAGCTACTTTGTTTTATTTCGGGTACCTGAAATTCATAGGCTTTTATATTAGTCTCTGGTTTCCCTATTAATTCAAAGAAGAACTCTGGAAAGTCTTTAAATATGTCATAAAATATGCTGTCTGTTTTCATATTTAATAATTAACTAGACTTGAATATCTTGTTATGTATCTAGTTCCCCATTTTAGGATAGTTAGGGTAAATTTTCTCTCAATACTTCATTAGGGGACTTGCTTAAAAATAACTTACCAATTATACTGGGTAAATAACTTAGAGAGACCACATTAATACTATAATAATACATTAATTTAGTTTTAAATGTTAACCGAAAAATTTAAAACAACCCTA
>Ga0114963_10000819_pt1 | contig 21241 bp, 32 predicted proteins | sample C_131016_EF_Meta_FD_87019 | JGI IMG/M metagenome (GOLD analysis project Ga0114963, IMG submission 87019) | Freshwater microbial communities from Lake Croche, Canada to study carbon cycling - C_131016_EF_MetaG | ecosystem: Environmental > Aquatic > Freshwater > Lake | place: Lake Croche, Canada...
AACTCAGCGAGGCCCGACGGCGTGATCGAGACGCAGGAAGAGATCCCGGCCGAGGCTCAGGCCCGATTCCGCGATCAGTGGCGGGAGATCTACGGCGGGCCGAAGAAACGCGGCAGCACGGCGATCCTGCCCAAGAAGACGCAATTCAAGGCGATCGACAGCAACAGCAACGAAGCGAACCAGTTCATGGAACTTCGCAAGAGCATGTTGCCAGACATCGCCCGTGTCTACGGCATCCCGACAACGCTGCTCGGCGACGACGCGATGGCGAAATACTCAAACGTTGAACAGGAGTTCGTGACCGCCCACGTGTTCGGCCTGCTGCCTTGGCAGAAGCGTTTTGAGGGTGCGATCGACCGCTCGATCCTGCGGACATACGACAACCCGATGGACGGCCGGCACTACTGTCGGCTCGACAGCCGGGCACTACTGCGTGGCGACACTCAGGCCCGCGTGGCGCTGTACCAGTTCCTCTTCAACTGCGGCGCGATCTCGCCCAACGAGCTCCGCGACTTGGAAGACCTTGACCTGCTGGAGAACCCAGCGGCCAACGCAACCTACATGCAGCTCGGCTTTGCGCCGCTGGGCACGTCGGCGACTGGAAACTCGCCTGACGTTCAGATTGACCAAACGCAAACGCAGTTTCCGTCAGACACGATCGAGCCGCAGGACATTCCGCAGATGGAGCCTACCGATGGCTGAACAAGAAATCGAACGGCGCTACGTTCCGTCGGTCGTCGAGCCGATCGAGCTCGAGGAGCGGTCGGCGGCCTCGCCGACGATCAAGGGCATCAGTCCGCCGTTCAATTCCAAAAGCGAAGACCTTGGAAACTTCCGCGAGGTCTTTGCCCCTACGGCATTTGACAAGATCGTCGGCCGCCACCGGAACGACCCTCGCGGCGGCATGGACGTCGTGGCCCTGTTCGACCACGTGGGGCAGCCTATCGGCCGTACCACGAACGATACGCTCAAGCTGGCAATCAACGAGCGTGGACTGGCCTACTCGATCAGCCCGCCCGACACCACGCTCGGCCGCGACATCGTGACGCTCGTTCGTCGAGGTGATCTCTACGGCGCGTCATTCGCGTTCTCGGTGGCCCCAGGCGGCGAGTCGTGGACGCAGGAGGCCGACGGGTCGGCCGTGCGGACAATCAGCGAGGTGGGAAACCTGTACGACGTGTCTGTCGTGACCCGGCCGGCCTACCCGCAGTCATCGGCCGCCATCCGATCGCTTGACGCTTGGAAGGCTGCCGTGAAGCAGATTCAGCAGCGTGCCGAGGGCTCGGGCCTCGTCATCTCGCTTGACTACGACCGGACGTTTACGGCCGCGCCGGGAATGTGGCGATCGTTTGTGGAACTTGCCAACGAGCGCGGCAACCGCGTTGTGTGCATCAGCCGACGTGAAGAGACGGAGCAGAACGTCGAGGAGATCCGGGCGGCATTCTCTGGCCTCGACATCAGAGAGATTGTGCTGTGCGGCTCGGCCACGCAGAAGCGAGACGCCGCGGCCACTCGCGGCATCGCGGTCGACGTGTGGATCGACGACTACCCGGAAGGGATCGTGGCAACCGAGTCGAGATCAGCCGCCGACGACGCAGCCGACAAGCGCCGCCGCTGGTCATACGCACTGACGGCAGCTTCCGCCCGGCTGATCTCTGCGAGGCTCAAGTCGAATGCACCACGAATCAAGTAGGTCGTGCCGCAAGTGCGGCAGCCGCTGCCGCGTGATCACGTCGCGCCGTGCCGGCGACGATCAGGTCCAGCGTCTGGAATGCACTTGCTGCCACGCCCGCCGAAAAAGACTGGTGCCAGCCACCGAGATCTGGAGCCGCAAGCGATGAACGCCGATGACTCGATCACCACCGTCTCGGCTCGGCTCAACGCGTTTTTCGTGTCGGCCCGCGAGCAGGCACGCGACGGGCTCACGTGGAAGGAGTTCGGCCGACTGCTCGTGCAGTTGCTCTACATGGCAGTCGACGGCCTGGAAGCTGTGTCCACGCTGACGGGCCAGCAGAAACGCGATGTCGCTATGGCGGCCGCCGCGGTGCTGTTCGACTCGCTGGCCGACAAGGCTGTTCCCGTGGCCGCGTGGCCCGCGTGGATGATCCTGCGGCCGGCCACTCGCGTCCTCGTTCTCTCGCTCGCGTCTGGTGCAGTAGAGGCCCTGCTGTTGATTCTCAGGAGCTCAACATGATTTCCGCACTTTTCGTACTCGGAGCCGTCTATCTGATCGCGGGCAAGCAGATCGCCGATCGGTTGCTTTCGCTTTTCGCGAAAACGGAAATGCCAGCCGTGGACGCCAAGAGCGCGGTGGCAGTTGCCTTGCTGGTGGCAGCCGCTGCAATGTACATGCCGCACATGGACACCACGCCGTCCCCTGCCCCGGCTCCCGAGCCGCCCAACGGTTTCACGCTCAAAGGAAAGTTCATCGGCCCGACTGCCAGCCAGGACGCCGCCACGCTTGGCGCCCTGTGCGACGAGCTGGCCAACGTCCTCGACTACGACTGGGCACAGGCCGAGCCAAGGATCAAGACAGGGGCGGCTATCGAGGATCTGCGTCTCGCAGCTCGAGAGGCCCGTCTCCGCGGCGTGTCGCTCGGTGCCCGGCAGCCATACGCCCGCGATGCCGTGAAGGCGTATCTGGATCAGGTCGCTGGGACGTCTGGCGGGCCTCTGACGCCAGAGCAGCAGTCGGCGTGGGTCTCCGCATTCCGTGACGTCGGGAGGGCTGCAAACGATGCCGCGCGATGAAAACGGCGACCTGCTGGTCTACGACCCGATGTCGTGGCGTGCCATCGTCGGTGGCATCCTTGTGGCCGTGGCCGCGTGGATGGCCACGCGGGCGCTGTGGCACGCCGAGCGTGCGATCACCGGCAACACGAACTACGGCTACACGCCAGACCCTGTCGGTACGCGACAGTTTCTTGACGAGCTTGAGCAGCCAAACTTCCGCCAGGCGGGCGCAGACGCAGTCGCCAAGGCAAAGGGCGTCGACACGTTCCTGTATCGTGCCGCCGACAAGGCCAGCCGGGCCGTCTACGCCAAGCCTTTCGCGCCGTGGAATCAGGGCAACGCTGGCACGTGCGTGTCGTTTGGATGGGGCATGGGTTCGTGGATCGGTCAGAGCGTGGCGTGGGCGGCCGGTGAGCTTCCTGCGCCGCCCAAGATGGTTGCCACCGAACCGATCTATGGCGGCTCCCGCACAGCAGGACGACTGCCGCCAGTGACGTTTGCCGGCTACTCCGACGGATCGTATGGAGGTGCAGCGGCTCGCTGGGTGTCTGGCAAGTGCAGGGACTCTGCCGTCGGCGGCATCCTGTATCGCGAGAAGTACGCAGGCGTTGATCTGTCGCACTACTCGATCCCGCTGTCTCGCGAGTGGGGCAACAGCGGCGTGCCCCTCGAGCTCGCCCGCCTGGCCCACGACCACACGGCCACAGCCGTGGCCCAAATCAACGACTACGACTCGCTTGTGGCCAGCATCGAATCGGGCTACCCGGTGCCGATCTGTAGCAACGTCGGATTTGCAGCTACCAACGTCAGGGACAAGGACGGATTCCTGCCCCGTGGCGGCACGTGGAGCCATTGCATGGTGATTGTGGGGTGTCGCCACGCAGCCACCAGCGGACGCGACGGCGTGCTGGTCCTGAATAGCTGGGGCAATTTCTGCTCAGGCCCAAAGTGGCCGCCGGATCAGCCCGACGGCTCCTTCTGGATCTCCAAGGCAGACGCTACCAGCATCATCGCTCAAGGCGACTCGTTCGCGATCGGCTCTGTCGGCGGCTTTAAGTACCGAGATTTGCACAACGGCAACTGGATGGAGGTGGCCAAGTGAGCGTGTTTATCTTCCTGGCGTTCGGTGCGATGGCAGGCGGCGTCGCCAAGTGGTTCATGCCTGGCAAGTGTCCGGCCGGATGGCTGCCCACGATCGCCCTGGGCGTGGTCGGCTCGTTCGTCGGCGGCCTGCCGTTCGGCGGCCACCCGGCAGGATTCGTCGGCTCCGTGATCGGTGCCTGTGTTGTTCTCTATGCCTACTCGATCTGGAGTGACGACCGATGAGCAAGGACGACGTCCGAAAGATCTCGATCGCCGTGATCGTGGCCGTGGCTGTCACGTGGTGCGCAGCGACGAGCGACTACTCGCCGATCAAGCCGCAGCAAGACCGGCCGGTACTGCGTCTGATCAAGCGGCTGGCGCGTGTCGGCCTGTGGGTCATGTGGTGCGCAGAGCCGCCACCTCCTGCAGCCAACATGGTCTACCACGCACAGGCGTACGACCGAGAAGGAAACCGTGTTCTTGACCACGCGAAAGGCTGGTGACGCATGTGGGCTTATCTGCTCTCGCTGCTGACGAGCTGGTCCGCCGACCCGGCTGCCATCGATCAGGAACATCCTCGAGCTGCGGCAGCTGTTGCGTACGCGTACGTGGCGATGTCGCCAGCACGCGAAGCAGCTCCAGAGAAAAATCTACCGTAGATCAGACCAACTTCGACGGCCAGCCGTGACCGGCGAAAGTGTGCGAGTCGTTCACGACACCGACCCACATTCCCGAGGACACCATGAACAAGCTCCGACTCGCCCAGGACGAAATCTCCGCCCTCATCCCGCAGATCGAGAACCTGCGGAACGTCGACCCGGCCGACGACAAGGACGGCGCTGCGGCGGCCGCCCTGGAAAGGGCGCTGACGCGTGCGGACGAGCTCAACGTGGTCGTTGAGCGCGAGAACGCGATCGAAGCCCGCCTCGCCTCTGCTCGTGCCAAGCTCACGCCCGTCTCCGACAGCGAGCCCCGCGCCGCCGTCGAGAAGGGCGAAGTGGCCGGCGACCGTGCCGACATCCGCTCGGGCGTCAAGGCGTTCAGCTCCTCCAAGGCAGCGGCCCTGGTGGGCGGCTACCTCCGGCAGCTTTACACCGGCGAGATCCGGGCGATGGGCGAGACCAGCTCGACCTACGACGCCAAGGGCGCCGAGTACGTGATCGGTGAGCTCTACAACGCCATCGTGAACCGCCTGCAGTACGCGTCGGTCGGCCTGCAGCTCGCGACGGTCATCCGGCCCGCCGGTGCCAAGATCAGCTTCCCGAAGGTGGGCGACGCCACAGCGTCGTTCGTGGCAGAAGGCACGGCGTCGACCGATCAGGATCTGTCGACGAGCGTGGCCGACCTGACCCTCTACGAGATGCGTGCCAGCGTGGCCGTGTCTCGCAGCCTGCTCGAGGACTCGCCGATCGACGTGGCCGGCCTCGTGGCCGAGCGGTTCGCCCTGTCGTACGCCCAGAAGTTCGACGCCGTCTGGCTCGGTGGCAACTCGTCCAGCCCGTCCATCACCGGCCTCGCCGGTGCGGTAGCGGCTGGCAACACCATCACCGTCGGGGCCTCTGCCGCGACCACGCTCGCCAACCTTGCCGACGTCGTCGGCAAGGTCGACGAGACCGTGATGGGAACTAGCTCGTGGGTCTGCAGCCGTGCTGGCTGGGTTGACCTGATGAAGATCTGGTCGGCACAGCAGACCACCCAGACGGTCGGCGGCGGCCGCGTGGTGCCAACCGTGTTCGGTGCTCCGGTCTACATCGTCAAGGGCCTGCCCTCGACGACGCTGGCTCTCTACGGTGATTTTTCCATGAGTTCCGTGGTCGGCATCAAGGACAGCGGCCTTGAGATCGAAGCTGGCCGCGAGATCCTCATGCGGAATCGCCAGGTGCTCTACGTGGCCAACACCCGGTTTGGCGTGGCCAACCACGCCCCCGAGTTCGTCGGCCGGCTCGCCAAGGCCGCGTCCTAATCCGGCAGCGTGACAAACTGAGCGGCCGGGGGCGCCGAATGCCCCCGGCCGCATCTCTATCTCCAAGGAATCGCGCCGTGCCAAACATGAAATTCATCCGCGACGGCTGGGGCCACAAGGCCGGCGACGTCGTTGAGAAGCTGCCCGACTTTGCCCTAGTCCTCGAGCAGGAGGGCTACGCGGTGGAAACCACCGAGGCCCCGATCGTCGAACGTGCAGTCGCCCCCGAGCCGGAGAAGCGAACCGCGAAGCTGGAGAGGTAACCGATGAGGCTCCGCTCTCTCGCAGTCGCCACGCAGCCGATCGTCGAGCCAGTCTCGCTGGCAATGGCCAAGGCCCACCTGTCGCTACTGCCCGAGCAGGAAGACGACGACACGCTGGTCGTGTCGATGATCGCCACGGCCCGCAGGCTCATTGAGCGGCGGCTGGGCGTGGCCCTGGCCCCGCAGCAGCTCCGGGCCAAGTTCGACGCCACCGACGGCATGGGCTGGACACGCGGGCCTGACAACGTCGGCCCTGTGGTGCTACGGCTGCCGGTGGTGCCAGTGCTGACCGGCGGCAGCTACCCGGTGGCACTGGATGTCGACGGCGCGTCCGTCAGCTTGTCCACGTACACGGTCGACGCCGACGCCGGCCAGATCCGCTTCTCGTCGGCTCCGCAGATGTCGGACCTGACCACGCTGACGGTCACGTACTGGGCCGGGCAGGCCACGGTCTCGCCGCAGCTCCGCACGGCCATCCTGCTGTATGTCGGGCATCTGTACTCAAACCGCGAGGCCGTGATCGCCACTGGTGCCCAGCCGGTCGCCATCCCGATGGCGTTTGAGACGCTCTTGGCCAGCGAGTCTGTCAGCGGGAGGTGGTGAATGGCCATTCCAGCAGGCAGCCTGCGAGAGACGGTCGTGATCGAGAAGCAGAGCGAGACGCGGAACGCGTTCGGCGAGGCCACCTCGAGCTGGTCGACGCACGCGACCAGGCGGGCGGCCGTCGAGTCGATCAGCTATTCCGAGACGCAGCAGCAGAACCGCGTCGGCGGATCTGCCAAGTGGGTCGTCACATGCCACTACGTGGAAGGCGTGAGCGGCAAGATGCGTATCCGGTGGAAGAGCCGCGGCGACCGCTACCTGTACATCTCGTCGGTCGTCGAGTTAGGCACGCGGCAAGAGCACGAGCTCACGTGCGAGGAGAAAGCCACGTGATCGAGCTATTTCTAAAGAACGACCCAGTGGCCGCTTGCCAGGCAATGATCGCCCGGTTCGATGAGTTTCCGCGGCACATCGCCAGAAAGCACATTCAAGCGTCGATGCGGCGGGCTATCAAAAACGGAATCCCGGTAATGCGGTCTGTTACGCCTCCGGTCGGTGTTCGCCGAGGCCGCCGCAAGAAGGGCGAGAAGCGATCGACAGGTGCCCTGCGTCGATCAGTCACCACTAAGGCCAAATACGTTGCCAAGCCTGGCTACGGGGCCGTGTACGGCGTGATTGGCTACAAGGGCGGCTTTGAGTCTCGCAAAGCGATCTGGCTGCAGTACGGCACACGCCGAGGTCTTGCATCGCGGCAGATGCTTGAGCAGTTCCATCGGCAATACGACAACGTGTCGCTGGCCAGGCTGACGACCGAGCTGGCCGTTGGCATCGAGAAGGCTGCAGCAGAACTGGCAGCCGGAAAGAACCCCGGAAGGAAATAAATGCCAAACCCAGAGCAGTGGCTCAAAGTTGCAATCGAGGCCGCCGGCGGCTGTCTGGCCTGGCCGATGGAGGCGCCCGAGAGTGCCGCCCTGCCATACGTGATTTACGGCCGGACGTCGACGCAGCGCGAGACGATTATGGCCGGCGTGACGCCTATCAACGTCAACCCGTCGGCCACATTCTCAGTCCTGCTTTATGCGTCTACCTACTCTGGCGTTAAGTCGCTTGCCGACTCTGTTCGCGTCGCTCTGCACAACTTCAACGGCACCGCAAACGGCGTGACAATCCGCGAGTGCCTGATCACTGAGGAGCGCGACGGATCGCCGGACTACCTCGACGGCCAGGACAAGCCCACATATAGCGTCGAACACACGTACCAGATCCGCTGGGAGGAGTAGCCATGCCGGCAGTTGCTGATTCACAGGGAACGACGTTCACGTTTAACAGCGTCACGTTTGTCGCCAAGAACGTGAAGGTCAAACGTACGGCGGCGTACATCGACGTCACGCCTCTCTCGGCGACCGCCGGATCGACTCGCATCCTGCAGGTCGCCCCGCTCGTCGACGGCGACCAGATCACCTGCGAATACATGGGCACGACTGCCCCTGCCCGCGGCACTGCCGCCGCGATCACGTGCTCGACTCTCGGCATCAGCGGCACCGCAGTCTGTGAAGACTTTGAGCTGACTGCGGCTGTCGGCGAGCTGATCATGGGAAATGCCACGTTCAAGCTGACCGGCACCTGATTGGCCGGGAGGTGACCCGTGCCGAATATCCCAAACAGTCAGGGCGCAGTTCTGTATTTCAACGGCGTCGAGCTTGGCGTCTTGCAGAACGTAGCGCCGTCGTTTGCTGTCGGCAACAAACACGAAGTTACGAGCATGCGGTCCCCCGTCGCGGGCTTTGGCCAGAACGCTCGCGTGCTCAAGCAATACAACGTGACGAGCATTGAGCCCGGCACGATCACGGCTCGTTTTCTAGGCTCGCCAGACCTTGCAAGAAACGACATCGGAGGCCCCGGCTTCCTGTCGTTTGAGTGGGGCTCGGACGCGACTCTGAGCGGCCAGGCGTTTCTTGAAACGCTTGACGCTGAGTTTGCCAAGGGCGAGTTGATCCAGTGGGCTGCTGTGTTTCAGTTCTCGGGGTTTGACGCGTAAGGAAACAACATGGGACTGGCAGAAGATATTCTTGGCATCGACGACATCCGCCCGCCGCAGAAGCTGCACGTTAAGGCATGGGGGCGCGAGGTTTACCTCCTCGACCCGACCGCAGACATCCGCGACGAGTGGGAAATCTACTGCAGCACCAACCAAGGCAAGCGTGCGAGCTGGCGGGCGAAGCTGGCAAGCCTGCTGCTGTGCGATGAGCAAGGCACGCGGCTGTTCACGACCGACGCAGACGTGGCCAAGCTCGGCAAGAAGAACGCGCGGGCCATGCACGAGATCTGGCAGGCAGGACAGAAGCTACTGTCGATCACCGACGAGGAAATTGAGGAACTCGAAAAAAACTGAGGAGCCGGCCGGACGACGTATTCGTCTACAGGCTGGCCCTCGAGCTCGGAATACCAAACCCGGAGGGATGGAAGCGGCGGCTGACGCTGCGGCAGTTGAGGAAGTGGATGGCCTATTGGCGTGTCGAGCCTTTTGGAGACAAGTGGCGGATGGCCGCCAGGACGTCACTCACAGCTGCGGCCGGAATGGGCGCGAAGGCAGACCCGGAGGCCGAGGAGCGATTCTTGCCTAGCTACAGAGACAAGCCGCAGACCGAGGAAGAACTGAGACGTGAGCTCATGAAGATCCCAGCATTCCGAGAGCAAATGCAGAAGGGCGAATAGTGGCAACGATCGGAAAAGTATCCGCTGTGTTCTCTGCCAGCACCGCAGGCCTCAAGTCTGGCGTCAACGAGGCTTCTGCGTCTTTTAAAAAGCTGTCTGCCGACGTTGCATCGCTGCGTTCTAAAATGGGTACGCTCATGGCGATTCAGGGTGCCAAGCTGTTCGGCCAAGTGGCGTCAGCGGCGAGAGATGCCGCCATGTCGTTGGTGAATATGGGTTCTGCCCAATCGGAGACGATAGACAAGACAAGCAAGCTCAGCCGGCGGCTCGGAATGACATACGGCGAGCTCTCGGGGCTAGCTCTTGCTGGCGATCTGGCTGGCGTGTCGATGGATCAGATTGGAGTGGCGGCTACAAAGGCGGACGTGGCGTTCGTCAAGGCCGCACAAGGCTCCAAGCAGGCCCAGTCAGCCTTAGCTGGCGTCGGGCTGTCTGTCGACCAGCTCCAGAACAAAACGCCGGCAGAGCGTTTTAAGATGATGGCAGACGCAATCGCTGGGTTGCCTACTCCAGCCGAGAGGGCCAGGGCATCTATTCAGTTGTTTGGCAAAAGTGGTGCCGACTTGCTGCCGCTGTTCGATGGCGGCGCCGGATCAATCCGCAAGGCAACAGAAGAGGCCGAGCGGTTCGGGCTGGCCCTGACAGACGAGCAGGGCGTGGCCGTGGAGGGAATGAACGACGCGTTCACGCGAGCGTACCAAGCCGTTCAAGGCGTCGTCGGCCAGGTCGTGGCCTACCTTGCCCCTGCCCTGCAGGGTGTCACCGACACGTTTACCAACCTCATTGGAGGAATTGGCGGCGCGAACATTGGCCAGTTCATCGGCGAAGGAATCATCGCCGGTGCTGAGTTTTTCGCTACGGTGGCCGATTCGATCATCTCGGGCCTGACGTCTGTCTGGGAGTTTGTGTCCACGGTCGTCGAGCAGTTCGGTGGTGTGACTTCTCTTTTCAGCGCGGCCGGCTCGGCATTGCAGGCAGTATGGTACGCGGGCGAGGCGGTGTTTAAGGGCATTGGCGTGATCCTAATGCAGTCGGTTGCTAACTGGGCTGGGCTGCTTGCTGAACTGCCGCAAGCCGTAGTTGGGTCTGGCTGGGCTGAGTTTGGGAAATCCATGGAAGCGTCTGCCGGGAAGCTCGCCCGAGAGGCTGAAGCGGCCGGTGGCAAGGCAGCCAACAGCGCGCTCAATGTTGTCGGCATGGGTGACAAAGGGTCCGTCGGTGCTGCTGCACTTAAGGGGCCTATTTCAACAATTCTCGAAGACGCGGCGAGGGCCTCTCGCGACGCCGCCGCCACAAAGAACGTCGCGCCGCCAACAACGGTTCCGCAGAAGCCAGCGGCAGAGCCTGTCGGGGCCTCAACCCAACAGCTCAAGGGCACAGACAGCCGGTCAAAGGAAGGCATGGCCGAGATGTTCCGCCTGATGCGGAGTACGGGCGACGACGTGCAGGAGCAGCAGCTCGGCGTGCTCGAGCAGATCCGCGATGCCGTCTCCGAAGGCGACGGCATGGAAACAGTCGGCATTATGGGAGCGTGACGCATGACAGTCGTTGCCTGTCTGGAAACCGCCCGCGGCACTGGCGTGAGCGGCAAGTTTGGCGAATCGTTCACGTTCACACGCAAGTGGATTGTGCGGGTCGACTCACCGCTGACTCCGCGGACGCTGATCTCTCGCGCTCCTGGCATTGTGTTTGGTGCTGGCCATCCAGACTTTGCCAGCCACAAGGCAATGGAGTTCGACTGCACAGAGGAGAGCGGCGACGGGATGATGTGGTCGATCACCGTGCGTTACTACATTCCGCCGGTCGAAAAAACGCCTGACCCTGCTACCGGCATGCCGAAAGACAGTTGGTCTGGAAGCGGCACGACGATCACCATCCCGGTCTTTGAGGATAAGGACGGGGGCAAGATCATCAACTCCGCAAAAGACCCGCTTGAGGGTGCCGAGCGCGAGTCGAGCGAGTTCACGCTCAACCTGACCAAGTGCTACTCAGACCTGGCGTGGTCTCCGATTGCTAAGGCGCAATCCAACACGGTCAACAGCTCGACGTGGAACGGCTCGCCGGCCAGGACGTGGAAGGTGGCGTTCAGGGGCGCTTCCAAGAAGGAGGCCACCTCGAGCTCGGACGACACGACCAAGCCTTACTGGGAAACCACGTGGGAGTTCTGCTACCGCGAGGAGACGTGGGACTACAAGCCATGGGACGTGGGGTTTAATCAGCTTGTTACGAGCGACGGAACGCCGTCTTCGTCTGGCACGAAGCGGGCCGCTGTGCTGGGGGCTGACAAGAAGCCCGTCAAATCGCCCGTGGCACTTATCAACGGCGTGGCTAAGGATGCCGGCTCTGCCCCCAGCGCGCTCACGTTCAAGCTCTACCAAGAAACAAACTTCTCCGTCTTTGGGACGCCAGGCTAATGGCCAAGCCACCGCGACAATCTGGGCGGAAGGTGACCTTCACGCCGGAGGCCGCCGAGCGGATCGCTCGCGCCGTCGTGGCAGTCGAGAAAGGCGACCGCTCGATTGATGCTGCCGGCCGCCAGTCGGCTGCTGGCGACGACGCCCTGGTCCGTGGCACGTTCACGGGCTCGTGGGACAAGGGCGCGACGAAAACTGTCACAGACGCCACGCTGTCGGCGGTGACATACACGGCCAAGAACTACGTGGCCTCGCTGCTACCGTCCGGCACCATGCCTTGCCAAATCGCTTACGTCGCCGGCGAGTGGGTGCTGATCGCGTGGGATTGGACTGGCCTGTCCGGCTACAGCGGCTCGACGCAGCAAGTTCTGACGCACAACACGAGCGGCCAACTCGTCTGGGTCTCCACCACGGCCTGCACATAATGCCACTTGCCACCAAAAACGGATCGCTCATTGTCAAGGACGGCGGCATTGCAGAGAACTGCGACTGCTGCGGTAGGTGGTATTGCTATTGCGAAAACGATTGCAGCACAACGCCAGCGTGTTCGTATTGCCTTGGATCATGCCCGCCATATCGCGCACCAGAGAGTTTCACGGCCACGGTAACTGCGTCTGATTACGTCAATAGGATAATGGGCCGAGTCTACGCTAACATTAATGGAAATTCTGGAGCGGGAGTTGGACTCACTAGTTATTTCAAGGGAAGCGCATTGTCTGGGACGCACACGCTCAGCCGAGTTAGCGCAACCCGATACGAGGCAAACCTTCCTGACAGCCCGGCGTGTTCGTCATCAGGAGTTGCAGCGTCTAGCATCTCTTTTGACTTAGCAAGCTGCTATTTCGCAGCCTCCGTGCGCGGACAATTTGAATCAAGCCTAGCTAGCTATCCTTCAGATACCGTTCCCCGCGCCGGTGCCGACCTAGGGTGCAGCACTCAGACTTGCCCGAACCCCTACTCATGCGCTACAGCAAGCTCATCATGGGTGTTAAGGAACTTCACGTCTTTTCCTTTCGGCAAGTTTGTTTCGTGTAATGAAATAACTTCCTCTTCTCCTGTTGTGTTCACGCTAACGCTACCAGAAAAATGGTGGGCGGAAGGGTCATATGTCGGATTTGCCTTTACATCCTATCCGGGGTTTACAGGCCCATACGGGTATGTATCCGACCCAGTGGTATACGAGCAGACTGGGTCTCGCACCGTCACCGTGTCTGTCGTTCCCAATTATTGACCGAGGCTGCTGAATGCCGTGCAGAAAAGTTGCAACTTATAACGGGAAATATGGCGCAGGGAAACTTGATGGCGGCGGCGGCTACGCCACCGAAGCCGAGTGCAACCAAGCCTGCAAAGAGGGCGCGTGCTGCGAGGGCACGACGTGCAGCGTCAAGCCAGCGTGCCAGTGCCAAGGGACGGGGAAGACGTTCAAGGGCATCGGGACGGTGTGCAGCCCAAATCCGTGCGTGAACTGCCACGGGTGCGTAGCTCCTCATCCGACATATATGAACGTGACGTTTTCTCAGACTGCGCCCATCAGCGGCGGGTATCACCAATCTCTTATTGACCTGTCTGGCTCGTATTCCGTGCCGTCCAGCGGGTTTGGGAATGGAAACGCAGACATTGGATGTAATTTCTGCGGTCGATTTTCAAAAACGTATGCCAATGCTGTTGTGACTTCGTCAGGAACTTTCAGTTTGGTTGTGAATTATTTCATCATTGCTTCTATCTGGCGTGACTCTAAGTCGATTGGCATCGCCATGTACGGCGCGCAGATGAACGCTGGAGACGTTCAGGACCGAGGCCCCGGGATTTACCAATTCAGCGTCTCGACTGGTGGCTTATATGCCATGATTTCACCCAGTTGCGAATTTGCCAATGCCGAGCAATTGCAATCATTTGATTCATGCGAAGGAAACACATACCAAGCCGTGAGGGCCGGATGGACGGCAGCGTCTCCGACAAATAACAGTCAGTACCGCATAACCTTAAATCAAGACGCAGTAGTGTGCGGGAGCTTTTCATGGGCGAAAGCGTAGCAGTTTGCGCTGGCGACGGTGAGGTTTGCAGCGCATGCCTTCACCCACTGCCAGCGGCGGGAGTCATTCGCGCATGCGGCGGTTTGTCGCACCGGCCGCTGCCAGAACTGCCAGCACCACCAGCGAGCGGCCCCGGCACCGAGCTAAAGAAGCTCCTCGCCAAGGTCGGCATCACCGCCACGCCCGACTGCGCGTGCAACGCCCGAGCCGCAGAGATGGACCGCCAGGGCGTCGAGTGGTGCGAGGCCAACCTAGACACGATCGTCGGCTGGCTCCGCGAGCAGGCCGAGGCTCGCGGGCTGCCGTTCCTCGACCTAGCCGGGCGGATGCTTGTGCGGCGGGCGATCAGCAACGCCCGGAAAGCCGCTGGCGGCAGCTAGGCGAGACTTCAACGATCAACGCCCACAGCCACAATTCAGAGCCTAGACCCACCGCAGGAGCTCAGGCGTGGCCACAGCGTTCGTCCAGACCCCGGCTGACATGTCGATTGAGTTCGTCGTCGGCGACGAGCTCAACGTCGGCCTGGCGTTCACCTCGAGCTCGACGCGAATCAACCTGACTGGCTACACGCTGGAGGCCAAAGTCTTCCGGCCCGTGTTTGCCAACCCGGACGGCTCATTCAGCCAGGGGGCCTACACGGTCGGTGCCACGGCTGCCACGTTCACCGTATCGGCCGTATCGCTCAGCGGCGGCACCGTGAACATTGGTCTGACGGAAACACAGACGTCGGCCCTCAGTCCGGCCACCGGCTACCGCTGGTACTTCCGGTGGGTCGACACGGCCGGCGTGACGCTGACCGTATTGTCTGGCACGTTCACCGCGAGGATTCCGTGAGTATTACCGTTACCGTCAACGGGCAGTCTGGCCCGAACGTCACCGCGACAAACGGAGACACGATCGCCGTCACGGTGTCGCCGTCTGCCGCTCCGGGCGCCACGGGGCCAACAGGACCGGCAGGCCCGTCAAACAGCCTGGCGATCGGCACTGTCACGACCGGCACTGCAGCGGCGACAATCACCGGCACGGCTCCAACGCAGACGTTAAACCTCGTCCTGCCAGCTGGTGCGACCGGAAGCCAAGGCCCACAGGGCGGCGTTGGTGCGACTGGTCCTGCTGGGCCTGCAAACAGTCTGGCGATTGGCAGCGTGTCGAGCGGCAGCTCGGCGTCGGCGACCATCACCGGATCATCGCCCAGCCAGACGCTAAACCTCGTGCTGCCTGTCGGTGCCACCGGCGCGACTGGTGCCACTGGCCCGCAAGGCCCAGCGGGTAGCGTCAACCTCGCGGACGAGACGCCGCAGCCGCTCGGCACAGCGTCGGCAGGCACGGCCCTGTCAGCAGCTCGAGCTGACCACGTTCACGCACAAGGCTCGATCGCTTACTCGGGCCTCTCTGGTATTCCAAGCACATTCGCACCATCGGCACACTTCCACGCCGTGAGCGACGTGACTGGCTTGCAGACGGCGTTGGATTCCAAGCAGGCGGCTGGCACATACGCCACGCTGGTGGGTGGCACCGTGCCCTCGGCGCAACTGCCGAGCTACGTCGATGACGTGGTTGAGTACGCAAATCTCGCTGCGTTTACGGAGCAATCGACCGGCAAGATCTACGTTGCTCGCGACACCGGGAAAATCTACCGCTGGAGCGGCTCTGCTTACGTCGAGATCTCGCCGTCCCCAGGCTCGACGGACAGCGTGACTGAGGGATCTACAAACCTCTACTACACCAATGCACGAGCCTCGGCAGCGGCTCCAGTGCAGAGCGTAGCGGGCCGCACGGGGACGGTGACGCTCGCGAAGAGTGACGTGGGCCTCGGCAACGTGGACAACACGGCAGACGCCAGCAAGCCTGTCTCGACGGCGCAGGCTGCCGCTGATGCAGTCGTTCAGGCATACGCGATCCAGCGAGCCAATCACACCGGCGCGCAAGCGATCTCAACTGTGACTGGATTACAGACGTCGCTGGACGGCAAGGCCGCTACGTCACACACGCACTCTCTCTCCGACATTTCTCAATCGTCTGCCACCACGGGCCAGGTGCCGACGTGGAACGGATCGGCGTGGGCTGCTGCAACGCCAAGCGGTGGTGGCGGTTCGTACACGCTGCCGACTGCTACGTCGTCAGTCCTTGGCGGCGTCAAGGTCGGCTCGTGCCTCACGATCACTGATGGAGTGCTGGCGGCCACTGGCGGCGGCGGCTCTGGCCTCACATGGTCTAGCGTGCCAGCTTCAGCGTCTGCGACGGGGACGGCGGGGCAGATCGCGTATGACGCCAATTTTGAATACACATGCGTGGCTGCTAGCACTTGGATCAGAACTCCGCTGCCAACGTGGAACCGTGACGCAGATTTTGTTTACTTCGGCGGCACGTTTACTTCTGCCTCATATTCCGCAGGCCCAACGCACGGGCGAGGCTCCACGGCGTTTCTTGGCGGAGTCACGCTGGCAAACGGCAATGTTGCTCTAGTGCCTTATAACTCTAGCACCATTGGCATATACAACCCAACAGCGAACACATACACGAATGGACCAACACATGGAGTCTCTTCTCCAGCGTTTGCAGGTGGTGCGTTGGCTGCAAATGGGAAGGTGATATTCGCACCTAACTCATCTGTCATCGGCATCTACGACCCTGTTGCGAACACTTACGCAAACGGTCCGACTCACGGGCAAGGCGACTCTGCCTTTTATGGTGCTGTGACAATTCCTGACGGCAAGATTGCGTTGATACCGCACAAATCAGCATATATAGGTATCTACGATTGCTTTGCAAACACTTATACCAACGGCCCTGCGCACGGGCGAGGCGATGCGGCGTTTGTTGGCTGCTGTACTTTAGTATCCGGCAAGGTTGTTCTTGCCCCGTTCGCCTCAACTGTCATCGGCATCTATGACCCTGTTGCGAACACTTACGCAAATGGTCCGACGCACGGGCAGGGTGCGAGTGCGTTCGATGGCTGCGTCCAGATGCCAAGCGGCAAGGTGTGTCTGGTCCCCAATTACTCTGCCAATATCGGCATCTACGATCCGCTGACAAACACCTACACAAGCGGGCCGACGCACGGGCAAGGCACGAATGCCTTCGCTGGAGGCGTGTTGCTTCCCAGCGGAAAGGTTCTGCTTGTGCCTTACGGTGCCAGCTATGTCGGCATCTACGACCCCGTCGCAAATACTTACACAAACGGCCCATCCGCCACAGGGTTCTTTGGTGGAATGCTACTTCCAAGCGGAAAAGCTGCATTGATTCCGTTGGCGGCGTCCAGCGTAGGCCTTGTAACGCCCAGCCCACTTACTGCGACCACCAGCGACATTGCGACAGGACAATACCTCAACAAGTTCTAGTGTCATGACCGACTCCGAGACCATCACCGTCGCCCTCGCCTACGCGGCTCTCGCGTTGGTCGGCCCGTTCATCCTCACGCGGCTCATGCGGTGGGCTGAGAGCGACGAGGCGGCGAATCTGGCGGTCGAGATTGGAATGGCGATTGAAGGGGTGGCGAGATGAGCGACATCTCCGCGTCTGTGACATCGCAGCCGATCACGGCCACAGTCTCAGGCGGCACGGTCTCGGCGTCTGTGACGAGCTCGAGCTCGTCGGTGTCGATCGCCGGCGGCGTTGGGCCGCAAGGATCATCGGGGCCGGCTGGAAGCGTTGGATTAACAGGCCCCGCGAACACACTGTCGATCGGGTCTGTCGCTGGCGGCAGCTCGGCAGCGGCTACGATCACGGGAACCGCTCCTTCTCAGGTACTCAACCTGGTACTGCCAAGGGGTGACACAGGGGCGGCTGGCGTTGCTGGACCGCAAGGAGCGCAAGGGCCGCAAGGCTTGGCAGGAGCTACGGGAGCGCAAGGCCCTCAAGGCGTGGCAGGAGCCACGGGCAGCGTCGGCCCGCAGGGACCAGCAGGAGCCACGGGCAGCGTCGGCCCGCAGGGACCAGCAGGCAACTCGGCTTCAGCGACAACGTCGGCATCCGACCTGACCAGCGGCACGCTGGACGATGCGAGACTCTCATCAGCGGTTGCCCTGCACTCGCAGATCAACACAACGCTGGGGCAGGCGTCTGGTGTGATTGACGCTGTGTCGCGAGTGAACTGCGGCTATGGCGTGACTGCCGTTGCTGGTCAGGCGTTGCTCTCGTTTTTCACGCCCACGGCAACTATCACCGTGTCGCAGATTGCGATGTGTACCTACACCACTGCCGCAGCAGGGCTAACGCTCGCACGCATGGGTATTTACACGTACACGGAAGGTGGCAGTGCAACGCTGGTGGCTCGCACCGCCAGTGATACGACGCTATTTGCGGCAACTAACACAACCTTTACGCGGTCACTGGACACCGCAGGCGGATACCCGTCGTCCTACACCCTCAATGCAGGGACTCGCTACGGCGTGGCGTATATCTGCGTTGGAACGACGCAGCCGCAGTTGGTCGGCCGGGTTGTTTTCACCGCCGCAGCCGCTTTGTCTCCGCGAGTGTCTGGCAGCTCTTCGACAAGTCTTAGCGATCTGCCAACTTCGTTCACACCAAACGCCAATAGCCAAGCACCATACGCGAGGCTCTCATGACCACCACATACCTCGGCATCATTGACGGTCTGCACACATGGGAAGTGCGAGACGAGGATGGCGTTGTGATTGGCTCCAACCGCTCGCCGTACCCGCCATGCCCAGGCGATGGCTGGACGCTCGATGAGGTGAACTGCGTGTGGGTACAACAGGAGACGACTGATGCCAACGTATGACCAGCTTCCTGCCACGATGAACATGCGCTGGCGCGTCGGCGATGACTTCTCGGCGCTCATCGACTTCGACATCGGACTGACCAACTACACGGCAGTGGCCACCGTCTACTCGACGATCACCGGCAACGCTGTCGCCACGTTCACGACCACGATTCCCGACGCCGCGGCGGGGAAGGTGAACGTCGCCCTGACTGACACGCAGACCACGTCCATCGGTGCCGGTACGTTTGCGTGGCAGCTCGTCTGGACTGTAGGCACTGTTACACGAGCCGCGATGGCAGGGTTTATCGACGCTATCCCGTAAGGCTGGAGGCGGCGATGGCCAAGAAATCCAAACGATTCTGGGTCGGCGACCCGGACGGATTCGGGATGCCAGACGAGGACCAGGTCGAGGGGTCGCTGACCCCGGACGATGACGGGTGCGTCTATCTCAACCGTCGGCGTCCTGCCGACCAGGAGGCCAAGGATGGCAAGAGCGGTAATGCCGAAGCATCGTCGAAACGCAAGCGACCCTTGGACGGTCGAGACGCTCGAGGGCGGCGTTAACAGGCTGACGTTCAAGGCCAGGCTGTGGGTGCTGCTCACAAGCGACTGGCACTGGGACTCCGTGAAGTGCGACCGAGAGAAGCTGGCAGCGGATCTTGCCGCAGCGAAGAAGGTCAACGCAGCGGTGTTGTCCATCGGCGACCACTTCGACGTGATGGGCGGCAAGTGGGACCCACGCTCCAACGGCAAGAACGACATCAGGCCGGAGTTCCAGCGTGGCAACTACTTCGACGACATCGTGACGCAGTGTGCCCAGTGGCTGGAGCCGTACCGAGACCAGATGGCCCTGATCACGCCCGGCAACCACGAGACGGCCGTCCGTAAGCGGATGGAAACCTGCCTGACGACCAGGCTGGTTGAGCGGCTGCGGATGAACGGCGGCCGTGTCCGCCAGGGCGGCTACGCAGGCTGGGTGCTGTTTCGAGCTATGCACGGCGGGAACTGCGTGGCCCTGTACCGTCTGTGGTACCACCACGGCTACGGCGGCGGCGGGCCTGTGACACGCGGCGTAATCGACTTTTCCCGCTACCTCGTCGACACCGATGCCGACTGCGTTCACGCCGGCCACATTCACCAGCGGACGCTGATCGAGGCTACCAGGCAGCGGCTCTCGCCGAGCGGTATCCCGCAGATCAAACCGATCCATTTGGTGAGGAGCTCGACATATAAACAGGAATGCCTTACTGATGGGTGGGCCGTGGAAAAGGGCATGTCGGCCAGACCGCTCGGCGGCTGGTGGATGCTGTTGAAATGGAACAGCGACAAGACCGGCCTGGTGGCCTCGTTCCACGACCAACCCGGAGAAACTTGCGATGACGACGAGTGACACTTACGCCATGGAGCCGTCTGCACCAGAGCGGCCCGGCTCGCTGCCGTTCCTCGAGCTCGTCGAGGAGCTGCGGCAGCTCCACCTGGCGAAGACGGCACAGTACGGAGACGAGGCCGACCCGTTCGCCAACGTCTCCGCGTCCGCAAAGTGCGGAGTGGAGCCTTGGCGCCGGGCGCTGTGCGACCTGTCGGACTGCGTGGTCAGGCTGCAACGTTACGCCAGCGGCCAGCCAGTGGACATCGAGAATGCAGCACTGGATGCCGCCAACTGGGCGCTGATTTGCCTGCTCAAGATGCGGGAGGCTCAGGGTCGAGCCGCAGAAGCGGCATCACGGCACGCTCTTCTGGGCAGATGACTGGATCGACGTATACCTCCTGCATTTTCGGGTCTGCGTGATCAAGCATCCGCGTCGCTGCTGCCCGTCCGCCGGCCAGGGCGGCGTATGAGGCTGCCGTACGCCTGAACCCGTGGAAACCTCTGTAACGCACTCCTGCGGATCGACAGAGCAGCTTCAGGCTTGTCCACTGGCTGCGGCTCTTCCTGTCCCAGATCCACACCAGCCCATCTGGCGGGCCTTTGTAGGCCGCCATCGTCTTGGCGAGGTCTGGGGTGATGTCACGCTCGATGTCACGTGTCTGCCCTTTCCTGGTCTCGCCAAGGAACACCAGCTTGCAGCGTTCCAGATCAACCTGAGCCCATCGGATTGACGTCAGGGCCGTGTATCGCTCACCGCTGCAGAACGCTGCATACACCAGCGTGCTCCACCACCAGGCCGATGGCACGCCGCCGGTGTTTCCGCGCCGCAATCTGGCCCTGATGATCAGCTTCTCGACGTCTTCGGTGGTGTACGCCCGGCCGTTTGGCAAACGCTTAGGAACCCTGATTCTTGGCAGTTCTGGGAACTGGTCCACCCACTTTTTCTTTGCCGCCAGCGTCCACGCTGCGGCGATCATGTGCTTGTCCTTGGCGACCGTGGCTGGCTTTGGAATCTGGCCTCGCCACGCAGGTGTTTCGGCCCGCCATCTCAGGTATCGGCTCATCACCAAGTCGTCGAGGTCAGCCGTCGTGGCCTCGCGCCCGAGAAACAGTTTCAGCCTGTCTGCAAGCATCCCGTAAAGCAGGGCCGTTTTGCTATCTAAGTTCCTCAGAGTCACGTATCGATCGAGCAGTTCACGCATCGTGATCGGTTCCATCTCTTTGCCTTTTTCATGTTTTGGGCGTTAGTGTACGCCTGTTCATGAACAGGTGCAACAGTCCCGCCGCCTCCAGTCATACATTGAAAACACGGTCTCGATCCTACGGCCGGGTCGAGTAGGGCAGCAAAAATTGGTGGTTTGACTCGATTACGCCGGGCAATACGATTGCAGGGATGATC
>Ga0114963_10000821_pt1 | contig 21199 bp, 22 predicted proteins | sample C_131016_EF_Meta_FD_87019 | JGI IMG/M metagenome (GOLD analysis project Ga0114963, IMG submission 87019) | Freshwater microbial communities from Lake Croche, Canada to study carbon cycling - C_131016_EF_MetaG | ecosystem: Environmental > Aquatic > Freshwater > Lake | place: Lake Croche, Canada...
GGTTCGGGTTTTTGTCGGGGGCGTCTCTGTTGACTCACCGGTGGCATGTGTCTACATTACTTGACACATACAGACGGAACGTCAAGTTGACACTCAACCGGAGGCCACCCATGAAGCCCATCACCCGAATCGAACAATCGCTCGCCGTTGCCATTGCTTCTGGCGAGGCTGAAGGATGTCCGCCGAAGTTGGCCGGTGCGATTCGGCATGCGGTGTTCCCGGGCGGCGCGCGCATTCGCCCGCAGCTGTGCCTGGCTGTGGCGCAGGCCTGCGGCGACGACGACCCGACGTTGTCAGACGCGGCAGCCACCGCCATCGAGTTGTTGCACTGCGCCTCGCTGGTTCACGACGACTTGCCTTGCTTTGATGACGCCACCACCCGCAGGGGGCGGGCCTCGGTGCACTTTGCCTTCGGCGAGAGCCTGGCGGTGCTGGCCGGCGATGCGCTGATCGTGCTGGCCTTCCAGACGCTGGGCGCGGCTGCTTCGCGGTCGCCACTGCGCCTGCCCGCACTGCTGGGCACGATCGCCAGTTCCACCGGCATGCCGCACGGCATCGTGGCCGGTCAGGCTTGGGAATGCGAGCCTCGGGTGCTGCTGTCGGATTACCAGCGTGCCAAGACCGGGTCGCTGTTTTCGGCCGCCACCATCGCCGGTGCGCAGGCCGCAGGTGCGGACGCCGCCCCATGGCGTGCTCTGGGTGAATGGCTGGGTGAGGCCTATCAGGTGGCCGATGACATCCGCGACGTGGCGTCCGATCCAGCTGTACTTGGCAAGCCCACGGGTCAGGATGTGGCCTTGTGCCGACCCAGCGCAGCGCGCGAACTGGGCCTTGAAGGCGCCATCCATCACTTCGATCGACTGGTCGCGGCAGCCATCGCATCCATTCCGGATTGCCAGGGCGCGGTGCAAATGCGTGCGCTCGTGCGCATGGAGGCCGAACGTCTGGTGCCCAAGGCCATGACCGAAGAGGTGGTCCGGGTGTTCGCCTGAAACGGGTTGTCAGGTCGTCATGAACATGGATCCGCACGGCGTGCTTCCTGCACCGCATGAACCCAGCCCATCGCTCGTCGAGCGTTGCGTGGATGGCTTTTGCTCGTGGCGAGACGGTCTTGTCGCCAACCCGCGCTTCAGGCGCTGGGCGGCTGCATTTCCGCTGACGCGACCGCTGGCGCAAAAGCGTGCCAGTGGGCTTTTCGATCTGGTGGCGGGCTTTGTGTACTCGCAGGTGCTGCTGGCTTGTGTGCGACTGCGTCTTTTTGAATTGCTGGCTGAAGGGCCACAGACGCTGTCGGTGCTGGCTCCTCGGCTGGGTCTGAGCGAAGACGCTGCTTTGCGACTGCTGGCGGCTGCCGTGTCTTTGAAACTGGTGGCTCGTCGCAGTGGCGGCCGCTATGGGCTGGGTCCGCTGGGCGCGCCGATGGTGGGCGATGCTGCGATTGCCTCGATGGTCGAGCACCACACCACCTTGTATGCCGACCTGCGTGATCCCGTGGCGCTGCTGCGCGGCGAAGGGCACAGCTCGGCGCTGTCTCAATATTGGCCTTATGCCGATGCCGACGCGCCTGATGCGCTCGCATCAGATCGCGTCAGCCCCTATTCGGCACTGATGTCAGCTTCGCAGCCGCTGGTCTCCGACGAGGTGCTTGAGGCCTATTCGCTGAAAAACCATCGCTGCCTGCTGGACGTCGGTGGCGGCGAAGGCACCTTCCTCATGGCGGTCGCCGCTCACGCGCCCCATCTGCAGTTGATGCTGTTCGACCTGCCTGCGGTGGCCGAGCGAGCCAAGTTGCGGTTTGCCGAGCAGGGGCTGGGCGCAAGAGCCACCACCTTCGGTGGCAGCTTCTTCAGCGATCCGCTGCCCAGGGGTGCAGACGTGATCAGTCTCGTGCGGGTGATCTTCGACCATGACGATTCGCGCGCTTTGATGATCCTCAAGGCGGTTCGGCGGGCACTCCCGGCAGACGGAACGCTGCTGTTGACCGAGCCGATGGCAGGCACCCGCGGTGCCGAGGCGATGGGCGATGCCTACTTTGGTTTCTACCTGCTCGCGATGGGCAAGGGCAGGGCGCGCAGCGCCGATCGATTGACTTCCATGCTGCATGAGGCCGGATTCGGTGAGGTCAAGTTGGTGCGCAATCCAATGCCTTTGCAAACGCAGTTGATCGTGGCCCGGCCCAGGGCCATGGAAAACCCTAGCCCCAATGGCGTAAGTAAGGATTGACATAGGCCAATGTCAACTTAATATGACACCTTAAGCGCACCTCCTTACCGATGACATTCCAAGATCCCCAGCCAATGCAGTACCGAATCAGCCCCATTGCGAGGGTGGCAACTTGAACACCATGGCCGTGGTGCTCGAGCAGCCAGAGCAGCTGGTACTCAGCCGACTGGAGCTCACACCAGCCACCGATGAAGACGTCACCGTCGACATCGAGTGGAGCGGCATCAGCACCGGCACCGAGCGACTGTTGTGGACAGGCCGCATGCCGACGTTCCCCGGCATGGGCTACCCGCTGGTTCCGGGCTATGAATCGGTGGGGCGTGTCTGCGAAGCGGGCGTCAAATCGGGTCGAGCGGTGGGCGAGCGTGTCTTTGTGCCTGGTGCCAAGTGTTTCGGTGATGTGCGCGGCCTGTTCGGTGGCGCTGCATCGCGCGTCATCTTGCCAGGCGCACGAACCATCTCGTTCGCAGAAGACCTCGCCGAAAAAGGTGTGTTGCTGGCACTCGCTGCGACCGCTTATCACGCTCACTCGCGGCTCGGGCTGGAGCAGCCTGATCTCATCATCGGACACGGCGTGCTGGGGCGAATGATCGCCAGGTTGGCGGTGGTGGCCGGTGGCAACCCAGTGGTCTGGGAAACCAACCCCACTCGACGCGACGGCGCTGTCGGCTACACGGTGGTTGATCCTTCGACCGACAGCCGCCGTGACTACCGCTGCATCAGCGACGTGAGCGGCGATGGCGCGCTGCTCAACACATTGATCTCACGTCTCGCCTTGGGCGGCGAGGTGGTTCTTGCCGGCTTCTATGACGAGCCGCTGTCTTTCGTGTTCCCACCGGCATTCATGCGCGAAGCCCGCTTGCGGGTGGCTGCGCAATGGTTGCCTTCCGACCTGGCCGCCGTCAAGGATCTTGCGGAATCAGGCCAGCTTTCTCTCGACGGGCTCATCACCCACCGCTCTGACGCCATGCACGCCGATTCGGCTTACCGCACGGCATTCGGTGACCCGTCATGTCTCAAGATGATTTTGGATTGGAGGTCCTGTTCATGAGTACTGCTGAATCGACCCTGGGCGCTGCAAAGACCAACCCCGTGACCTTCATGATGAAAGACCTGAGAGCCGAGGCTGCGGTTGAACCAGCGCCCGTGTCCACGAGCGGAGTCACCAAAGAGACCCAGATCATCGCGATTTATGGCAAGGGTGGCATCGGCAAGAGCTTCACGCTGGCCAACCTCAGCTACATGATGGCCCAGCAGGGCAAGAAAGTGCTGTTGATCGGCTGCGATCCGAAGAGCGACACCACCAGCTTGCTGTTCGGCGGTCGTGCCTGCCCGACCATCATCGAGACCAGCTCCAAGAAGAAGCTCGCCGGCGAGGCTGTGTCGATCGGCGACGTGTGCTTCAAGCGTGACGGCGTCTACGCCATGGAACTCGGCGGCCCAGAGGTCGGCCGCGGTTGCGGTGGCCGCGGAATCATCCACGGCTTCGAATTGCTCGAAAAACTCGGCTTCCACGAGTGGGGCTTTGACTACGTTTTGCTCGACTTCCTGGGCGACGTGGTGTGCGGCGGCTTCGGTCTGCCGATCGCCCGCGACATGTGCCAGAAGGTCATCGTGGTTGCCAGCAATGACTTGCAGTCGCTGTACGTGGCCAACAACGTGTGCAGCGCGGTGGAGTACTTCCGCAAGCTCGGCGGCAACGTCGGTGTGGCCGGCATGGTGATCAACCGCGACGATGGCACCGGTGAGGCTGCAGCCTTCGCCGAGCAGGTGGGCATCCCCGTGCTGTCGACCATCCCGGCCAACGAGGACATCCGCCGCAAGAGCGCCAGCTACGAAATCATTGGCCGCCCCGACTCGGTCTGGGGCCCGATGTTTGCCGAACTCGCCGAGAACGTGGGCACGTCGCAGCCCATCCGCCCAAAGCCGATGTCGCAAGACGCGCTGCTCGGATTGTTCTCGGCCGCTTCGGTCGGGCGCGATGTGGTGCTCGAGCCTGCCACGCAGTTCGACATGTGCGGCAAGACCGAGAAAACCCAGCAGACGCTCGAAGTGGTTTACGACGAAGTCTGAGCGGCAGCCGACCATGAGCAAGACGATCCCCATCATTGCGGCCGACAAGGCAGGTGCGACCTCGGCACCTGTGGCCCCAGGCGTATCCACCACCACGCTCGAAGGCGACGGAATGGGTTGTCACGCTGGTGGCGACCAGTTGCTGGCCGCAGCCAAGTCCGCCGGCAAGTCTGAAGTCCTTGATCAATACGCCAAGGACTATCCGAAAAACCCCAACGCCGGGCCTCACGATCAGCCGCAAAGCATGTGTCCCGCGTTCGGCTCGCTGCGAGTCGGACTTCGCATGCGCAGAACGGCCACCATCCTTTCGGGATCGGCTTGCTGCGTGTACGGCCTGACCTTCACCTCGCACTTTTACGGCGCCAAGCGCAGCGTCGGCTACGTGCCTTTCAACTCCGAGTCTCTGGTCACCGGCAAGCTCTTCGAAGACATCCGCGAGGCCGTCCACAAGGAAGCCGATCCGGCCAAGTACGACGCGATCGTCATCATCAACCTGTGCGTGCCAACTGCCAGCGGCGTGCCGCTGCAGATCCTGCCCAAGGACATCAACGGCGTTCGCATCATCGGCATTGACGTACCGGGATTTGGGGTGCCGACGCATGCCGAGGCCAAGGACGTGCTGGCCGGCGCGATGCTGAAGTACGCACGCAGCGAGATCATGGCCGGCCCGGTGCAAGCCCCCCGAGCAGGGCGCTCAGACAAGCCCACCATCGCGCTGCTGGGCGAAGTGTTCCCGGCTGACCCGGTGATCATCGGCATGATGCTCGAGCCCATGGGGCTGGCTGCCGGCCCGGTGGTGCCCACGCGCGAATGGCGCGAGCTTTATGCGGCGCTCGACTGCGCAGCGGTGGCAGCGATCCATCCTTTCTACACAGCCAGCATTCGAGAGTTCGAGGCGGCAGGCCGTCCCATCATCGGCTCGGCCCCTGTGGGCTACGACGGCACCGAATCCTGGCTTCAGGCGATTGGCAACATCACCAACACACCGCAGGCGCAGATCGATGCAGCCAAGAACCGCATGCTGCCGGCGATTCGTGCTGCGCTGTCCAAGACGCCGATCAAGGGGCGCATCACGCTCAGCGGCTACGAAGGCTCTGAATTGCTGGTGGGCCGCCTGCTGGTCGAAAGCGGTGCTGACCTTCGATACGTTGGAAGCGCCTGTCCGCGCACAGCCTGGAACGAGGCCGACAAGCAGTGGCTCGAGTCCAAGGGCGTACAGGTTCAGTTCCGCGCATCGCTGGAGCAAGACATTGCGGCGATCGACGAATACAAGCCTGATCTGGCCATTGGCACCACGCCAGTCGTTCAGGTTGCCAAGGCGCACAGCATTCCGTCGCTTTATTTCACCAACCTGATCTCTGCGCGTCCATTGATGGGCCCAGCCGGTGCCGGATCGCTCGCCACCGTGATCAACGCCGCCATCGGCAACAAGGCGCGCTTCGAGGAGATGAAAGACTTCTTCGGCTCGGTGGGTGAGGGTCACTCATCAGGGGTGTGGGAGCCGGCCAACGGCGTGCCCAAGGACCGCCCTGAATTCAAGGCCGATCAGCGCCGCCAGGCCGAAAAACTGGCCAAGAAGCGCAAGGCCGAGGAGATGATATGAGCCTGATCCTCGACCACGATCGCGCCGGTGGTTACTGGGGTGCGGTGTACGTTTTCACCGCGATCAAGGGCTTGCAGGTCGTCATTGACGGCCCGGTCGGTTGCGAGAACCTGCCCGTCACCTCGGTGTTGCACTACACCGACGCGCTGCCACCGCATGAGTTGCCCATCGTGGTCACGGGTCTGGCCGAAGAGCAACTGGGGCGCGAAGGCACCGAAGGCTCGATGCGCCGCGCGCACGCTGCGCTCGATCCGGATCTGCCCTCGGTGGTGGTGACCGGGTCGATCGCCGAGATGATCGGTGGCGGTGTCACGCCATCGGGCACGAACATCATGCGTTTCCTGCCGCGCACGATCGACGAGGATCAGTGGCAGTGCGCCAACCGCGCCATGTTCTGGCTGTGGAGCGAGTACGGCATGAAGAAAGTGCCGGCACGCAAGCCTTACGCCGAGCGCCCGGCGGGCGAAAAGCCTCGCGTCAACATCATCGGGCCGTGCTACGGCACCTTCAATTGCCCGAGTGATCTGGCCGAGATTCGGCGACTGGTGCAGGGCATCGGTGCCGAGGTCAACATGACCTTCCCGCTGGGCAGTCATCTGGCTGATGTGTCGCGTCTGGTCGAGGCCGACGTCAACATCTGCATGTATCGCGAGTTCGGACGCATGTTGTGCGAAGCACTCGACCGCCCTTATCTGCAAGCGCCGATCGGCCTGCACAGCACCACGAAATTCCTTCGCAAGCTCGGTGAGTTGCTGGGCCTCGATCCCGAGCCCTTCATCGAGCGCGAGAAGCACACCACGATCAAGCCGATCTGGGACCTGTGGCGCTCGGTCACGCAGGACTTCTTCGGCACGGCCAGCTTCGCTGTGGTGGCCAACGACACCTACACGCGCGGCATTCGGCACTTCCTTGAAGACGAGATGGGTCTGCCCTGCAACTTCGCGATTTCGCGACTTCCAGGTGCCAAGACCAACAACGAGGAAGTGCGAAAGCTGGTGGCCGAGAAGACTCCGCTGGTGATGTACGGCAGCTACAACGAGCGCATCTATCTGGCCGAGTGCGGTGGCGGATCGATGATGAAGGCGAGCTTCATTCCGGCCTCGTTCCCGCTGCCCATCATCAGGCGACATACCGGCACCCCGTTCATGGGTTACTCCGGCGCGACTTACATCATTCAGGAGTTCTGCAACGCCCTGTTCGATGCCTTGTTCCACATCCTGCCACTGGGCACGGATCTCGATCGCATCGATGCCACGCCCGCGCGACTTGAGCCGAGTTCGTCAACACCTTGGGATGCCGATGCACAGGAGCTGCTCGACGAGATCGTGAGCAACGAACCCGTGCTGGTGCAGATCTCGGCGGCCAAGCGCTTGCGCGATCGTGCCGAGCGCGATGCGCGCAAGGCGAACGAAACCCGCATCACCGTTGCGCGAGTGTCCAGGTCGCGCGACTCAATGCGTCAGGGAGAGCCGGCATGACGCGGCGCTGTCCAGGCGTGAATCCATTTTGTTCGGCTCAGCTGAACACACCGAACGTCGTGGCGCAGTGCCGCGGCTGCCTTGGTCGCGCGGGCTCAGCGCGACACCGGCCGAATGGCCGTTCTTGAGGAGTAATCCTATGGCTGAAAGAAAAGGCTCCATCTCGGGCTTGTCTGACGAGGAAGCACAGGAATTTCACAAATTCTGGGTGCAAGGAACGATCGGCTTCACCGCTGTGGCGGTGATAGCTCACTTCCTGGTTTGGGCATGGCGCCCTTGGCTCTGAATCTCTAAATCCCGAATAAGGGGAATGCTATGACAAATACGACAAACGGCTCTTTGCAACAGATTCTGAAAAACGATTCAAAAGTTTATCTGGCAATCTTTGCAGTGAGCTTCTGTGTGTTTTTGCTGATCGCCATGCTTTCACAAGTCATGACGTTGCAATGGCGTTCCTGGTTACCGGGAGCAGAGGCGGGGAAATCATTGATTGGCGGCGTAAAAGGTGCGGTTTATACCTTCATGTCGAATTTAATTTAGGAGATTGACCATGTGGAGAATTTGGCGTTTGTACGATCCGCTTCGCGCGATGGTTGTGCAGGGTGTTTTCCTGTTTGGCTTGGCAGCCATGATTCATCTGGTACTGCTGAGCACAACGACTTACAACTGGTTCGACGGCGTGAATGCTCGCGCAAAGATCGACCAGAACAAGGCGTTGCCCGTTGCGATGGCCTCACCCGCCACGCCAACGAAGTAAGGGTTTCGGGTTTCGACTTGAACCAAACCGGGGTCCGGGCAACTGCCCGGCCTCGGACTGAACAAGATTAAAAATCGGTGGTTTAGAGCCGCCGTAGATATCGAGGAGTAGCCAATGGCCATGCTCAGTTTTGAAAGAAAGTACCGCGTACGCGGGGGAACCTTGGTCGGGGGGGATCTCTTCGATTTCTGGGTGGGTCCGTTTTACGTTGGATTCTTCGGTGTCACCACTGCTTTTTTTGCGACCCTGGGAACCATGATGATTCTCTGGGCTGCCAGCATGGGCACCACCTGGAATGTCTGGCAGATCAATATCGCTCCGCCTGACCTCAAATATGGTCTTGGTTTTGCCCCGCTGCGCGAGGGGGGGTTGTGGCAACTCATTACCGTTTGTGCGCTGGGCGCCTTCGGTAGCTGGGCGCTGCGAGAAGTCGAGATCTGCAGAAAACTGGGTATGGGTCTGCATGTGCCCTTTGCCTACTTGGTGGCGGTTTTCGCCTATTTCACGCTTGAAGTGATTCGCCCTGTGTTGATGGGCGCCTGGGGACACGGCTTCCCCTACGGCATCCTCAGCCACCTCGACTGGGTGTCAAACACCGGCTACCAGTACCTGCACTTTCACTACAACCCGGCTCACATGCTGGCAGTGACCTTCTTCTTCACGACGACCTTTGCGCTTTCGCTGCACGGGGCTCTGGTGCTGTCCTCGACCAACCCGGCCAAGGGTGAAACGGTCAGGTCGCCGGAGCATGAGGACACCTTCTTCCGTGACTTCATCGGCTACTCGATCGGCACCCTGGGGATTCACCGTCTGGGTTTGTTCCTCGCACTTTCCGCCGTGTTCTGGAGCGCGGTGTGCATCGTGATCAGCGGACCGTTCTGGACCCGTGGCTGGCCTGAATGGTGGGGCTGGTGGCTGAACCTTCCCATCTGGTCTTGATGCGTCCAATGCACAAGGAGACAAGCAATGTTTGAATACCAAAACCTATTCACGACGGTACAGCCGGTGGGGCCAGTGGACCACGGCGTCGAACTCGGCCATGGCAACAGCCCGCGCACCGGCGAGCCGTTGATCGTTCATCTGTTCGGGCGCATCGGCAATGCGCAGTTGGGCCCGATCTACCTTGGTGGCCTGGGCATCGCATCGATCATGTGCGGCATGCTCGCCTTCAACATCATCGGCTTCAACATGCTGGCGCAGGTCAACTGGGATCCGATCCAGTTCGTGCGTCAACTGTTCTGGCTGGCGCTAGAGCCACCGGCGCCGCAAAACGGGCTGCACTTCCCGCCCATGAATCAGGGTGGCTGGTGGATGTTCGCTGGCGCCTTGCTGACGACCTCTTTGTTCCTCTGGTTTGCTCGCACCTATCGGCGCGCTCGCGAACTCGGAATGGGCACCCACGTGGCCTGGGCGTTCCTCGCGGCGATCTGGCTGTTCTTGGTGCTGGGCTTCATCCGACCCTTGCTGATGGGCAGCTGGGGCGAGGCTGTGCCCTTCGGGATCTTCCCGCACCTGGACTGGACGGCAGCCTTCTCGATTCGCTATGGCAACCTGTTCTACAACCCGTTCCACATGCTGTCGATCGTCTTCCTGTACGGCTCGGCGCTGCTGTTCGCCATGCACGGGGGCACCATTCTGGCGGTGAGCCGCTTCGGCGGCGAGCGCGAAATCGAACAGATCACCGACCGCGGAACCGCTTCGGAGCGCGCCGGGCTGTTCTGGCGCTGGACCATGGGTTTCAATGCCACGATGGAATCCATCCACCGCTGGGCCTGGTGGTTTGCGGTGCTCACCCCATTGACGGGAGGCATTGGCATCTTGCTGACAGGCACGGTGGTCGACAACTGGTATCTGTGGGCCGTAAAGCACCACGTCGCGCCGATGTACCCGGCGGTGTGGACACCCGTCGTTGATCCTGCCTTGCTGATCCAGGGAGCCAAGCCATGAACTTCAAGCAACGATCCATCCTGACCTGGGTGGTCCTCTCGGTCGCAGCGCTGCTCTCAGGCTGCGAGCGCCCACCGATCGATGCGGTGCAGCACGGGTTCCGCGGAACCGCGATGGCCGAGATCTACAACCCGCGAATCGTGGTCAAGGACCTGGAGAAAAACGTGGTGCCTGAGGCTCCACCGGCCGCAGCGCCAGGTGGACCCGCATCTTCGACGGTTTACCAAAACGTGCAGGTGCTGGGCGAGTTGTCGGTGGGTGAATTTGCTCGCACCATGGTGTCGATGACGGCCTGGGTGGCACCCGAGCAGGGTTGCACCTACTGCCACAACGCGGCCAACTTTGCGTCTGACGAGAAGTACACCAAGGTGGTTGCTCGCAAGATGCTGCTGATGACGCGCAAGGTCAACGCCGACTACAAGACACACGTCGCAGCGACGGGCGTGACCTGCTACACCTGCCACCGCGGCAACAACATTCCGCAAAACATCTGGTTCACGGCCAAGCCCGAGGCTCGTTCGCAGGGCATGCTGGGTGACAGGGCAGGGCAGAACACGGTGTCTGTCGCGGCTGCTTATGCCTCGCTGCCGGAGGATCCGTTCACCCCCTTCCTCCTGGAAGCCAGAGAAATTCGCGTTCAGGGCGAGACGGCCTTGCCCACTGGCAATCGTCAATCGACCAAGCAGACCGAATGGACCTACAGCCTGATGAACCACATGTCGACGTCCCTGGGGGTCAATTGCACGTACTGCCACAACTCGCGTTCGTTCGGGTCGTGGGAAACCAGTCCACCTCAGCGGGTGACGGCCTGGTACGGCATCCGCATGGTTCGTGACTTGAACAACGAGTACATGACGCCACTGACCTCGGTGTTCCCGGCTCATCGCCTGGGGCCCACTGGCGATGTGGCCAAAACCAACTGCACGACCTGCCACCAGGGTGCGTTCAAGCCCATGTACGGCAGGGCCATGGCCAAGGACTACCCGGCCTTGACTGGAGCTCACTATCCTGAAGTGGCGGCATCTGCGCCACAGGTGGTGGCGGTTGATGCGGCTGCACCGCCAGCAGCTGTCGAGGTGGCTGCGAAGTAATTCGCTTCCTCTGAGACGTCTCAAGGGCGGCCTGCGGGCCGCCCTTTTTATTTGCCATTCGCTGCCGGTCGCCAGCGGCGCAGCAGCAAGGCGTTGCCCACGACGCTCACGCTGCTCAGCGCCATCGCAGCACCCGCAATCACCGGGTTCAAAAGCCCGAGAGCAGCCAGCGGCAAGCCCAGCAGGTTGTAGACAAACGCCCAGAAAAGACCCCGCCGCAACACAGCGGTGGTTCGACGCGAGATGTCCAGCGCGTCGGCGACCAGGCGAAGATCGCCACGCATCAGCGTGATGCCCGCCGTGCCCATCGCAACGTCTGTGCCTGTCGCCATGGCAATGCCGATGTCTGCCGAGGCGAGCGCCGGTGCATCGTTGATGCCGTCGCCAACCATGGCCACCACCTTGCCACTTGCGCGCAACTTCTCGACGAAGCCGGCCTTGTCCTCAGGAAGCACCTCGGATTGGTAGTCGCTGATGCCGAGCTGATCGGCCACAGCACGCGCGCTTCCGGCGTTGTCGCCAGTCAGCATCACGAGGTGGATGCCGCAGACTTTCAAATGCGCCATGGCGTCGTGTGCCTCCGGTTTGAGCGGATCTCCAAAGACCAGCAGTCCCAGCACCCGAGCAGGTGCGGTGATGGCGTCGGGTGATCCTCCGGCGACCCCGCCGGCGCCAATCAGCCAGGACACCGTGCGCCCTTGTGACTCGAAGCGGCTCGCTGAGTGGAGCAGGGCACCTGCATCCAGGGCCATTTCCCTGATGAGGCGAGAGCTGCCCAGCGTCAATGTCCAGTGATCCACGTGTCCTTCTATTCCGCGCCCGGGCAGCGCTTTCACGTTGATCGCCGTGCGCGCGGTCAGGTTCTTTTGCTCGGCCAGCTTGCAAACTGCGCGAGCCAGTGGATGTTCGCTGCCATGCTGAAGCGACGCCGAAAGAATCAACACCTCGTCAGCGGCCATGCCTGCCGCGGCCTCGATGCTCACGACTTCGGGGCGACCCACGGTCAGGGTGCCGGTCTTGTCGAAAACGATGGTGTCGACCCGATGGGCCACCTCGAGCGCTAGCGCATCCTTGATGAGGATGCCGTGGCGCGCGGCCACGCCCGTACCGACCATGATGGCCGTGGGCGTGGCCAGTCCGAGCGCGCAAGGGCAGGCAATCACCAGCACCGACACCGCGTTGACGATGGCCTGTTCCCATTCGCCGAGGTGGGCCGCCCAGACCAGCATCGTCAACAGCGCGATGACCAGCACCACTGGCACAAACACCGCACTGACGCGGTCCACGGTGCGCTGGATCGGGGCTTTGGCGGCCTGAGCGGATTCGACGAGTCGAACAATGCGAGCCAGGGTGGTCTCGGCACCCACGGCCTGGGTTTCCACAGTCAAGACACCTTGCCCGTTGATCGAGCCCGCAGTGACCCGATCGCCAGCGGCCTTGGCCACCGGCAGGCTTTCGCCGCTGATCAGCGATTCATCGACCTCGCTCGATCCGGTGCGGACCAGCCCGTCAACGGCCAGCCGCTCGCCCGGGCGCACCAGCACGACATCGCCGACCGCCAGCCACTCGACGGGCACATCGCGTTCCACGCCGTTGCGAATCACGTGTGCGGCGTCGGGACGCAAGGCCTGCAAGGCGCGTATGGCCTCGGTCGTCTGCCGTCTGGCTCGTTCTTCCAGCCATTTGCCCAGACGCACCAGCGTGATCACCGCGGCCGAGGCTTCGAAGTACAGGTGGGCCTGCCCATGCTCGGGCTGCCTGAGCAGGATGTAGACCGACAACCCATATGCAGACGTGGTGCCGAGCGCCACCAGCAAGTCCATGTTGCCGGTTCGAGCGCGCAGCGCCTTGTACGCATCCCGGTAGAAGCGCGCGCCAAACACGAACTGAACCGGTGTGGCGAGTGCCCACTGAATCCAGCCATCGAGCATCCAGTGAATGCCGGCGGCGCCAAGCAGCATCGGCACCAGCAAAGGCAGCGTGAGCAGGGCGCTCGCGGCCACCATCCAGTGCTCAAGCGGCTTGGCCGAGCCTTTCGACTTGCTCGAGTTGGGATCGGCAACGCTGTAGCCGGCACTTTCCACCGCGCTCACCAGAGACTGCCGCTGAAGTGAACCGAGTCCGCGCACGAAGGCCTGCTGCGTGGCCAGGTTGACCGTGGCGCTGGAAACGCCAGCCACCTTGAGCAGAGCCTTCTCGACGCGCGCCGAGCACGATGCGCAAGTCATGCCCTGCAACTGCAGCATCAGTTCGTGGGTGACTTCAGATCCGTCGGCTGGGGTGTTCATGGGGGGTAATGTCTCGGGTAGACGGGTCAAGCGCATGGCTTATCCTTCGCCGCACCTTGGGTGTAGCTCCAACCGATGCGCTAGCGATGATTGTTTTCAACGTGTCAGACATGACCTGCGGCCATTGTGTCGGTGGCATCACCAAGGCGCTGCAAGGGGTGGACCCCAAGGCGAGCGTGAAAGTAGACCTGTCGACGCACCGCCTGGAGATTCGCGACACGTCAATCGACGCCCAAGCCTTCGCTCAGGCAATCCGCGACGAGGGCTACACGCCCTTGCAGCAACTGGCGTTATGAAGATTCCGCTCGGCCGACACGCCGTTCACGGCCTGTGTCTTGTCCATTGGTTGCGCTGCTTGTGCGTGACATTGCTGCTGAGCGTTCTTGGCAGCAGCTACGGCGCCCCGACAGCAGAGGGAATGCTCGAGTCGTCCGTATTGACGGCCACTCCCACATCCGAGGCTGCCTCAGCAGTCACCGGCGAGGCGGCAGAAACTGTCGTCATCTTCAACCGAGAGATCGTCGTTTTTCGCTCCAGTTTGCTGGGCGTGACGGCCGAGGACAGAGCCCGTCGCACACGAGCCAATCTGGAGCGCTTGCTGGACCGGGCAGGCGAAGGAAAGCTGACCGTGCAGTCCGAGAGCTTGGGCAACCTGCTGATGCTCGATGGCACGCTGGCGGTGATCGTGACCCGGGGCGATGTCGATGCGCTGCAAGGGGAAACGCTTGCGCAACTGACGGCAGCCGTCATCGAGCGCTTGCATCTGGTGATCGAAGAAACACGCGAAAGCCGCGATCTGTCCTCGCTGCTGCGCGGTGTGTTCAAGGCAGCGGTGGCGCTCCTGGTCTTTGTGCTGGGTCTTTGGGTGCTGTCGCGCGCGCGGCGTTATGCCCAGTTGCTGTTACTGCGCATGGTGGACCGGCGTGCCAACCGACTTCGCCTGGCAGGCGCGCAATTGATTCGTCGCGACCAACTCGTCGCTGGCGTGCGTCTGGGCATGCTGGCCTTGCACTGGACTTTGGGGCTGGCGCTGGCCAATGAATGGCTGAGCTTTTCACTGCGGGTGTTTCCGTACACGCGAGCCTGGGGCGAGCAACTTCACGGCTACATGATGGGCGTGCTGGTGCATATCGGCACTGCCACCTTGCAGGCCATTCCGAATCTGGCGGTGGCCGTATGCATCTTCCTCATTGCGCGCGCGGTCATTGCGATGTTGCGCCCGGTCTTCGACAACATCGAAGGGGGTCGCGGCAGTGCCGGTTGGCTTGACCGTGACACGGTGGTTCCCACACGGCGCATCGCCTCGGCCCTGATCTGGATCTTTGCGCTGGTGATGGCCTATCCCTACCTGCCCGGGGCCGACACTGCAGCCTTCAAGGGTGTGTCTGTGCTGCTCGGCTTGATGATCTCGTTGGGTTCTTCGAGTGTGGTGGGGCAGGGCGCCAGTGGTTTGATCCTGATGTACTCGCGTTCCGTGCGCCGTGGTGAATACGTGCGCATCGGTGAACAAGAGGGCACCGTCACCGAGGTCGGGTTTTTCATGACCAAGATTCGCACGGGTCTGGGCGAAGAGGTGTGTCTTCCCAACGCGATGATTTTGGGCACGCCGACCAAAAACTACTCACGCGCGGTGCAGGGCGAGGGCTACATCGTGGACACCACGGTGAGCATCGGTTACGACACGCCGTGGCGTCAGGTCGATGCGATGTTGATCGAGGCGGCTCGCCGTACCAATGGCATCCTGATGGCGCCGCGTCCGCAAGTCTTCCAGACCTCGCTGTCTGACTTTTACCCGGTGTATCGGCTGGTTTGCCAAGCTGTTCCAGAGATGCCGCGTGTGCGAGCCGAAGTGCTTGATGCGCTTCACGGCAACATTCAGGACGTCTTCAACGAACACGGTGTACAGATCATGTCGCCTCACTACATGATGGATCCCGCTACGAACAAGGTCGTGCCGCCCGAAAAATGGTTCACGCCACCAGCCAGCCAAGACCGCACGGCAGCCGGGGTGGAAAACAAGTCCCAGCCTGATCCCGCTCAACCCCCCTCAACCACCTCGAAGACCTGACAAGGAGCCCCTATGGATACCGCCGCAATCACGAATTTTCTGACCACCACAGTCACGGAACTGGGCATCAAGGTGCTGGCAGCCATCGCGTTCTGGATCGTCGGGCGGTGGCTGATCGGGCGCGTGATCGCGCTTGTGCAAACAGCGATGAACCGCAACAGCGTTGATGCCACGCTCACCAAGTATCTGGGTTCGATCATCGCCGTGGCGCTCAACATCGCGCTGGTTCTGGGCATCCTGGGCTACTTCGGCATACAGACCACCTCATTCGCTGCGATGTTGGCCGGCGCGGGCGTGGCGATCGGCGCGGCCTGGAGCGGCATGCTGGGCAACTTCGCGGCCGGTGCATTCATGCTGGTGCTGCGTCCCTTCAAGGTGGGTGACTTCATCAGCGCCGGTGGTGTGGTCGGCACGGTGCATGAGTTGGGGCTGTTCGGCACCACCATCTTGACGCCTGAAAACGTCATGACCCTGGTGGGCAACACCAAGGTGTTCGGAGACTCGGTGCAGAACTTCTCGGCGATGCCGGCACGTCGTGTCGACAGAACCGCGCAACTCGCTGGCGGTGTGGATCCTCTCGATGCCATCGCGCGTCTCAAGGAAGCCGTCTCCAAGATTCCCAACGTGGTGACGTCGCCCGCACCCGAGGTCAACCTGCTCGACATCAACTTGCTCGGCACGGTCATCGCCGTGCGCCCCTACTGCCACAACGACCACTACTGGCAGGTGTACTTCGATACCAATGAGGCCATGATCCGTGTGGGACGTGAAGCAGGCTGGCCCGCTCCGACCCCGAGCTCGGTGACCAAAGTCATTCAGGTGGCAGCATGAGCGCGCTGCCTCCCAACCCGTCGAAGCCGGGGGCAGCGTCCAAGCGCGTTGCCAGCAAAACCACCTTGGTTCCAGTGTCAAGCAAGCCCCGCAAGGCCAAGCGACGCATCGCCATTGCCTGTCAAGGCGGAGGCAGTCAGACGGCTTTCACCGCCGGTGCGCTGCGCGGGCTGTTTGAGGGCGGCATCCTCGACGAGTACGAACTGGTCAGCATCTCCGGGACCTCGGGCGGCTCGATCTGCGCGACCTTGACCTGGTACGCGCTGATGCACGGCGACGAAAAGCCGTGGGAGCGGATGTACGACTTCTGGCGCGAGAACTCTGCTTCCTCAGAAGGTGAGAAGTTGTTCAACCGCATGGTGCTTCAGTCGATGCGTCTGGCCAATGCGGGTCGGATTCCCAGCGTGTCCCTGAGCCCGACCAACCCGATTGCCAAGATGATGCTCGAAGCGTCGACGATCGGGTTGCGTCCACTGTTCACCGACTTTGAAGGCCTTCTTAAAAAGCACATCGATTTCGCCAAGCTCAAGAAGTGGGGCGCACGGCCTGACGACGTGGTGCTGATGATTGGTGCGGTCAATGTGCTGACCGGCCGTCTGGCCAAGTTCTGCAGCGCGCGCGAGCCCATGAGGGTCGAGCACATCCTTGCGTCGTGCGCGGTGCCCAGCATTTTCCCGGCCGTCGAATTTGATGGCGGAGCCTACTGGGACGGTTTGTTTTCTGACAACCCGCCGATCAGCGAACTGCTTCAGCCGAGCTTCGTGGGCCTGGAGCACGTGCCTCAGGAAATCTGGGTCATCAAGATCAACGCCACCGACCTTGAGCATGTGCCCCAAGCGGCTGACCAGATCGTCGACCGCCGCAATGAACTGATCGGCAATGTGTCGCTGTTTCAGCAGCTCGACGCGATCCGGGTCATGAACGAGCTGTACCTGCAGGGCGCGTTCACCAGCGAGTTTGCCAAGGGCATGAGGATCGACGGCCCGATTTGCATACCCAAGTCATTCGAGGATGACGAAGCCCGCGGCTATCACATCCCGTTCATCGAGATGAGCACCAAGCTTTCACGTTCGCTGGACTACGAGAGCAAGATCGACCGCAGCGTCGAGCACATCGAAATGTTGATGAAAGACGGCGAGCAGCAAGCCAGCGAGTTCCTGACCCAAAGGCGGTCGCTGGCTATTTGAGCGATCGGTGGGGCGCTCGAGAAATGGGCCATGGATGGCCATTTCTCGGGCGGGGCTCAAGAAAGCCCGGTCGGCCGATCATGCAAAGGTTTAGTAAACATAATACAAATAGTCCACCTTTAGGCTGGCGCCAAGCAAGGTGAATTGCCCTGATTGGACAGATCGCAAGATCAGTCGTTGAGCTCGCGATCAATTCGACGGTCATAGTCGGCCACCTCGTCCGAGAGCGTGCCGAGCAAGGGCTTGTCCAGCGGGTGGAAAACCTGAGCGCGCAGGCGAGCCAGAGATTCGGAGCGGGCCACGGCGCTGAGCACAGCACCTGGATCGGTCATCAGCACGAATGGGTTGCAGCTGGACTCAATACCGTTGGTTTGCATGAGGTTCTCCTTGATGTCGGTGCCCTCACTTTAAAAAGCGGCGTCAGTTTCTGCAGTCGGCGTGTGCCCAATTGAAATGTCAGAAACAAACTGACACGAATGTCGGAAAAAAACCCGAAAACAAGCTCAGATCAGCGCATGAGTCTGCGCAAGCGCTCGGCCAGATTGTCTCGACCCGCCTGCTCTGCGATGTCTGCTGCGCTCAGGTTCATGCCATTGAGTCGTTTGACGTCGGCGCCTTTGGCCAGCAGGATTTCCACGCTGGCAGAAGCTCCCGTCTGCGCGGCCATCATGAGTGGCGTGTTGCCGTTTGGCGCTGTCGCATTCACGGCAGCCCCGCGTTGCAGCAACCACACCACCATGCGTTCGTCCTCGCCGGCAGCGGCATAGTGCAGCGGCGACCAGCCATCGCGGTTGAGGTCGGCTCCTCGCTGCAGCAGTCGCGCGGCCAGTGCTTGCTGGCCCCGAAGACAGGCCATCATCAGCGCGGTTTCACCCTGTGGGTTGGCGGCATTGACGAGCAACTTTGGGCTGTCGATCAGCACCGCGGCCGCCTCATAGGACTCGATTCGCAAGGCGAAGACCACACCCGGGCTGCCCAGCTCATCGACGGTGTTGGGATCGAACCCCTGGGCCAGAACGCCCTTCATCATCGCCGGATGATCGCGCTTGATGGCCGCAAAGAAGTCATCGTAGGAACCGGCATGGGCCGAGAAATTCCATGAACAAACAATCAGATAGATTGCATATCTAAAGTAACGCATGAGATTCATTGCGTGGTGCTTGCCGTGATGGACACGCCAAACAGCCTTTCGAAATTGAGCGTGGTGATCCGGGCGATGTCTTCAACCGCGATGCCTTTGAGCTCCGCCACCTGCTTGGCCACCCACGGCAGCAGCGCGGGCGTGTTGGTCTTGCCGCGAAATGGCGCTGGCGCGAGATAAGGGCTGTCGGTTTCGATCAGGCATCGATCAAGCGGCACGAAGCTCGCAACCTCCCGCAGGTCATGGGCGTTCTTGAACGTCAGGATGCCGGAAAACGAGATGTAGAACCCCAGGTCGAGCGCAGCGCGCGCCACCTCCAGCGTCTCGGTGAAGCAGTGGAACACCCCGCCGACACGGCCATCTCCCTCGGCTGTCAAGACGTCCAGGGTGTCTTTGGAGGCCGTGCGTGTGTGGATCACCAGCGGCAGACCCGTGTGCTGGGCCGCCTGAATGTGGACGCGGAAACGTTCGCGTTGCCATTCCATCTCGGCCACGGTGCGACCGTTCAGGCGGTAGTAGTCCAGGCCGGTTTCGCCGATCGCGACCACCTTGGCATGCTCTGCCAGTCGCAGCAGGTCTTTCACAGAGGGTTCGAGCACGCCCTCGTTGTCGGGGTGAACTCCGGCGCTGGCCCAGAAGTTGTTGTCCGAGCACGCCAGTGCATGCACCTCATCGAATTCTTCGAGCGTGGTGCAGATGCACAAGGCCGCACCCACATCGGCCGCACGCATGTCTGCGCGAATGACGGGCAGCTGTTCGGCCAGGCCCGGAAAACTCAAATGGCAATGCGAATCGACGAACACGACTCAGATGGTCTGCGTGGGCTTGGAAGACGAAATCGACGTGCCCAGCGCCTGCTCGATGCGCATTCGAAGGACGCGCGACTTTTCATCTCCGGGGAAGCTCACCCCGACACCTTGAGTACGTCCTCCCGAGGCGTTGGCTGGGGTCAACCAGGCCACCTTGCCCGCCACCGGGTAACGCTGAGCGTCATCGGGCAGCGTCAACAAGAGGTAGATGTCTTCACCGAGCCGGTAGTCGCGCGAGGTCGGAACAAAAACGCCGCCTTCGCGCAGCGATGGGATGTAGGCCGCATAGAGCGCACCCTTTTCCCTGAAGACGAGTTGGATGACCGCAGGACGGCTGATCGCCTGTGGCACCGACAGCAAAGTCAGCGGAGCCGGTGATGTGGAGTCGCGATCAGCCATGGATTCAGTTTAGCGAAGCGCGAGACGGCGCGGGTTCCGTCAGCGCCACACGGGCTTGCCCGACCAGCCATTCGATGGTCAGTGCGGCCTGCCAGGGGTGTTCTGCATGGCGCGCCAGACGAGTGAGCTCCTCGTACCAGCGAGCCAGGGCGATCGGCGCGGCTTTGAACTGCGTCGGCGCCAGCGCGAAATAGATCGGCGCTGACCCGCAAGCCGCGCGCATGGCGTCGTGACAGACCTTGAAAAGCATGTCCACCACCCGAGCAATCGGCCATGAAGCCAACGCTCCAACCTCGCCGCGCATGAGTTGCTGGGGAAGCGCCAGCCAGTGCGCCCCATCCATTCCTTCGCGAAACCACTTCAGCGCCTCTTCGGGTTGACCGCCTGCGGCAGCCAGCAGCGCTTCGGGCTGCTTGACGCCTTGAGACGCCAGCCAGGCCACGGTCAACGGCTCGTCTGGCAGGGCCAGGTGCAAAGACTGACACCGGCTGCGGATGGTCGGCAGCAAGGCGTCCGTCGTCGAGCCTGCAAGCACCAGACGCAAGTCGCCCGCAGGCTCCTCGAGTGTCTTGAGCAAGGCGTTCGCCGACACGGTGTTCATTCGCTCAGCCGGGAAGATGACCACGATCTTTCCACGACCTCTCGCGCTGGTGCTCTGCGCGAAGTGAACCACGCGCCGAACTTCCTCGACACGGATGTCCTTGCTGGGCTTGCGCTTGGAGCTGCCCTCAGACGCGCCACCGCCCTCCTCCTCGTCACCTGCGTTCCAGCCAAGCGACTCACGCAAGGCCTCCGGCACCAGCACCATCAGGTCGGGATGCGAGCGCGCGAGCACCAGGCGGCAACTCGCGCACGCGCCGCAGGCGGGCGACGCCTGGGTGCCGACCGCTTGTGCTTCGCACAGCCAGGCCTGGGCCAGCGCCAACGCGAGGTCGAACTGCCCGACGCCGCTCGGCCCGTGCAGCCAGATCGCATGGGCCTGCTGAGAGGCCAGCGCTTCACGCAGCGGCAACTCGAGCCATGGCAGCAAGGGCAATGCGGCCGAAGACGGCGCGTCAGTCACCATCCGCGTGCTTCCAGAATGCCTGCCACCTGCGCTGCAACAGCCTCGCGATCCAGCGAAGCATCGACGCGAGCGAAACGCTGTGAATGGGCTTGCGCCCTCGCCCCGTACCCGTCGCGGACTTTGCTGAAAAACGCGGTGTCGAGTTGCTCAAAGCGGTCGGGGGTGCGCGCTGCCGACAGGCGCTCGGCGGCTTGTTGCGCACTGAGGTCGAACCACAGCGTCAGGTCGGGTTGCAACA
>Ga0114963_10000822_pt1 | contig 21199 bp, 24 predicted proteins | sample C_131016_EF_Meta_FD_87019 | JGI IMG/M metagenome (GOLD analysis project Ga0114963, IMG submission 87019) | Freshwater microbial communities from Lake Croche, Canada to study carbon cycling - C_131016_EF_MetaG | ecosystem: Environmental > Aquatic > Freshwater > Lake | place: Lake Croche, Canada...
CAAAGCTGATCAGCGGCGGACCACGAGCATGGCTTACCGCTGGGCGAAAGCCGCCGTCTGATCCAGCGTGTGGTTAGGCGGGCCCTGTTTTGATGCTCTTTGGCGAATCAGCATAGAACTCGACGTACCCGCAGTCGGCGCAAACCCAGGCCGACAAGGTCGTGGTCATTTGCGCCTTGAATAGGACAGCCTCTGGCTTGCGAAATGTTGCGACGGACAACTCCATCTCCAAGGCGTAGTGTGAGCGGTCAATCGCCTTGGCATCGGCGATGACATCGCTCGAACCACACTTCGGACATTCGTTGGTGCGTTTCATGTGATGGTGCTCTCGTGCCGCCTAACGGGAAAGACCAAAGGCTCGCGACCACAGGATTATCCACGCCACAGGGCTTCGTCGCGAGTCCATTGAATCGGGTTGTTAGGCATCCGGCGAGACTACTTGGACGCCATACCGCTGCTCAATCATTGAGCACAGGTCTGAGAGCTTAATGGGGAGAACGTTCTGTGGAATGTTGAACGGGGGCAGCCCAAGGGAGAGATTCATCCGGGCAACGGCCTTGCAGACGAGTCCTTTCCGGAGCGTGATTTGAGAGAGATTCACCGGGACTATGCCGAGCAGAGGCTGCCCCAGAAACCGATAAAGGACCAGGTGGTCTATTTCTGCCCAACGCAAATGGCCAGCGCCGACGGCCGAGGCGTTGTCGGTGATGCCAATGTCGTCGAGTTCCAAGGCCGCCTTTGGGCGCACGAGTCTGAGCGCCGCAAATACGCCCACGGCTCCGAAAGAAGGCACGCCCAGGTACGCACTCACGAAGATCTTCCATCTGGCGAACCCTGCGAAGCGTGGCGAGCTTCCGATCCAGACACCCATCGCCACGAACATGAGGCATCCAAGAAGCATTAGCACTAGCTTTGCTTTGCTTGGATCGATTACGAGTCGGTCACTCTTGGTACCGGGTTGGGTCGACATCATAGGCATGCCTAACGCTTGTGATCAGCGGCCAGCGACGAAACGACTATGAACACACCACACAACGCAACCGCTGGTCCGCTGCATCGCTTGGTTCTATCGCGTCCGCTCGTGGTGTTCGCCCTGCTATTTCTTGTTTTCTATGCGACGAGCCACGCTATCCTCCAGAGCCTTCGCCATTTTGGGCTGATCGAGGACAGGGACTGGGTTCGAGTCAACATCAGCATGGGGGTTGGCTTTGGCGAACGCGACCATTTTGGCGACCCACGCCGCGAGGGCCATGCTTCCGACGGCGAGGACAGCGCTGGCGTCGATGTTGATGGTGATCGGAACGAGGTTGATGATCGTGTCCCGCCGCTCCACGGGGCGGGGGCTCACGACGGAAACGCCGGGAGGACACTGGCTTTCAATGTAGCCATACGCGATCGGGTTACATCCGGCGAGCCTAACAGTGGGCATGGATTTTCTCGAAGACCGAACTTGTATTTATACGGCCCGTATAATCCCCTGGCTCTGCGTGATAACGCCCCGGCGACGTACACCACGGCCCGCCCCTATCTCCAAGCCACGGCAGCACTTGGGCGTTGCCCCTCGTCCCGCCCGCGGCATGTTCACACGCACTAATGCAGTATAGTCCCCCTCGGCAAAGGGTGGCAATCTGCGTAATGCCCGCCCGCGCAGGCCTTCAACAGCCACCCACGCCTGGGCCAGGCCAGCAGCAATCGGGCCGGAGAATACGCATCGCCGGCGGTTGCCGCTGGACAACAACGGCCCCTGCCCGCATCAGACACGAGGCGGATCATCGCAAATGTTGTGGCGGCTAGGCTGCCTACGCCGGCCGCGGCAGCCGGTCGGCCGGGCTGCGAACGCCCCGCCCACCCGTGTTGAGCACGTGCGTGTAGATCATCGTTGTCTTCACGTCATTGTGGCCGAGCAGATCCTGCACCGTGCGGATGTCGTAGCCGTCGAGCAGGAGATGCGTCGCGAACGAATGCCGCAACGTGTGGCAGCTCGCCCGCTTGCCAATCCCCGCCGCCACCACCGCCGCATGCACGTTCCGCTGGATCGTCGATTCGTGCACATGATGCCGCAGGAGCCGGCCCGTCTCCCCATCGCGGTAGTACCCAGACGCCGGAAATACCCACTGCCACTGCCACGAGCAGTCCGCGTCGGGATACTTCCGTGCAAGCGCCCCTGGAAGCGGCACACGGCCCATACCCCGCTCCTTTTCCAGAGCATGCGCCCGCCGCCAGGAATCAACATGCCGCGTGAGTGATTCCACGACCGCAGCGGGCATCACCGTCACCCGATCCTTGTTCCCCTTCGCCTCGCGGATCATCAGCTCCCGACGAGAGAAATCCACGTCCTTCACCCGCAGCCGCAAAGCCTCCATCAGCCGCAGCCCGCTGCCATACAGCAGCATCGCCACCATCCATGGCTCCCCGGAAAGCCGCCCCAGCACTTGCTGCACCTCGTCAACCGTCAGCACCACCGGCAACCGCCGCGGCCGACGCGCCCTCACCACCCCCTCCACCCGCCCCAGTGGCCGGCCGAGCACCGCGTCGTAGAGAAACAGGATCGCCGCCAATGCCTGATTCTGAGTCGAAGAGGAGACTTTTGCCTTGACGGCAAGCGATGTGAGAAAGGCGTTCACTTCTGGTTCGCCCATTTCCAGAGGATGCCGCTTGCCATGGTGGAGGATGAATCGCCGCACCCAGTACACGTACACCCTCTCGGTGTTGCGCGCCAGATGCCGCACCCGCATCGCCTCGTGGCATTGGTCGAGCAGTCGCGGCGACCGGAACGTCATGCCCGCCGCAGCAGCCGCAACTGGCGGCGAGCCGCTCAAACGCCCCTGCCCGCTTCGTTCGAAGGCCTCGCGACCCATGACCAGATCTCCTTGAGGATGATTCGGCCCGCCACACGAAAAGCATGCCGCTGCGGGCATCGGACTCCCGCAGGGGGTGCCGGCCGTATACTGTACAGTTGTTCATTCTTTCTGCAATCGGCTACCGATATAGCCGGGACGCGGCAGCCCGTCGCTCTCACTTATCGCAGCGGTTTTGTGGCGTCGGCGCAGACTCGCGTTGCGGTCGCCGCCGTGAAACGAGACCTCATCGGGGAGTTGCCGAAAATGCGGCGGGCCGGAAGGACGGATGTCGGCGGCCTTCAGGTCACCGTGAACGAGCTGACGCCGGTCTCAGAGCCGCTCCACGCGGTGGCCTGAATGCTGGTGGGGAGCCGGGCCAGGACATATTTCCAAGGTTGGAAATGCGTCCGGGCGGGACGCCGCGCACATGCTCGGGAGAGCTTGTGCAGGTCCATGACGACCGGGCAACCCTACAGGCATCGCCCGACAAGCAGCCTGTGATCGACACCCACGGACTCTGACGGTATTCCATGTCACGGTGCGAACGCCCCTTGAGACAAGGAGTCTCATGGCCGGACTGCGCCGAGGAGAAAACCCGGCCTTGAGCCTGGATAGGAAGCACCTCGGCACCTCCACGATCGGGCCGCATACGGCCCGATCAGCTCCGGCGGTTGCTCCTCATGATCCGCCCCGCTCGGCCGACGCTTGCCGAAGTGCCATTGGCCGACTTATCCTTTGAATGGTAGTCGATTTATTCCGCACCCGTTGGTGCATTTTATGGGAGATGCCGGATGTTTTTTCCATTCACATTCGCTATTTCGATGACGCTGGCGACCCTGGGATTAAGTCACATTGCCTTTGCGGTCGAATATGCTCACGACATGCCTTACGAGGCGCCAGATTATCCAGGTTTGGCTACGAATTATTTTGAGAAGAAGCTCTTCGAAGTAGGTGATCCGCAAAGCGGAGTTCGATATGCGTCGGTCCATAGCACCTACGGCCCGACAACGGCCAATGCCGAAACCAGTGGAGTCTGTGATGGCACCACAATCAGTGCCGCACAAACTCAGAAATACAATCTAACCTGCGCACTCCTGCATGCACTCTTCAATCTGCAGGCGGATTGGCAAAGCCAGCAGATTGAACTCGATGAACAAGAGTTCCAAACATGCTGCCAAGGCTACGGGTGCACGGTCCCAAAGAAGTACATTCATACATCTTGGTCGTACACACAGCGTGGTAAAGTTACAAAAGGCCGTGTCAAAGTCAATGCACAAGGTGAGCTTGACCGAAATGGCCAGTGGTGCAACTGGAAGTTCTGCACACCATGTGATGCAAGCTACTGCGTGGCATACACACGTGCTGCGTACTCGTCCAGTTCCAGCAATTTGGCCGACACGCATGATCCGGCACTTCGGACTGGCGTGCCTGCTGGGGCACCTTGCAGCCCATAATGAAGAAGGCTTTAAGGCTCTGCAACGCGGTGCATTGAGCCGGGCTATGCTGCCCGGGCTACCGCACATTGAAGTCTGGAACGTGCCTCACTGGAAGTGGAATGTCATGAGTAGGATGCAGAATATCGCATCGTGGCGAAGCAACCTGTTTTTGGAACGTCGGCTTCCACGTTGCAGACAGGCCACCGTAGCTGGCTTCGCGTTGACATTTGTGGTTGGCTTCGTGCTTGCCGCGAATGCGGACAACATTCCTGATGATGAACTGGCTATAATCAACGAGATTCATGAAAACGTTTGGGGGCATGGATCGTGGGGGCAGCCGCGCGCTCCGCGGTACGAGGCGGCGAAGATATTCGATTCTGTCCTAGAACGAGTTGCATCGGTGGACGCGAAAGCTTTGGCTTGGGAACTGAGAGCCGATTACTTTCGCGCGATTGGCGATCACGCCGAGTCCATGAAAGCCTCGCGTGTCATCTATGATTCCTTCCCGGAGAGCAGTCGAACGCCGAACGCCGCCGCAGAGCTTATTGCCCGCTCGCAAGCGATGGGAGACTACGGCGCGATGCTGTCGTTCGCACATGAACAACTTACCCGGACGACCGATCCGCAGAGGGTGCTCGAACTAACAACCGCTGCTGCTCAGGCGTTCCGCGGAATGGGAGACTGGACGGCCGCAAGAGGGGAGCTAGTCGGGCTCCTCGATCGTTTTCCTGAACACTCTCACGATATCCAAACCTCACTTTTGCGGTTAGCCAGTGACGCCACCGCGATCGGAGATCACGCCGCCGCACAGGGGATCCTTTCTGAAGTATATTCCGCCACGCCAGCCGACCAGCGGAAGCCAGCCCTCTACGGAAATCTCGCGGTGGCGAGCATCATGACGGGGCGCAAGGACCATGCGGTGCGCTATCACGAGGAGGCGATCGAGCGGTTTCCACTCGATCCCCGTCGCGCATCTCATGAGCTCAGCTTGGGCATCCTTTACTTGGACCTGGGGAACGATGAGCGCGCCCGAATGTATTTTCAAGCTGTTCTCGATTCGAATGCAACCTTCGAAGGGATTGATAAGGCCCGGGAAGTTGCACGCGCTAGTCTTCAAGAAATCGCCGCGCGGGCGGCTTTACAAATGCCAGATCCGCTCGACCGCGATCCCGCAGATTGGCGGAGAGTTTTCTTGCTGGTTCTCAATGGGGCCATCGTAATCGCAGTCGTCATGGCATTAGGATGGCGGCGATTCCATCTGCAAAGAAAGAGAGGCTAGCCCGGTCAATGGCCCTCCTCAACGGTCTTCCGGCTGATGAGCGACTCGTGAGCCTCGGGAGGAGCGGCCCGGGCGTACGGAGCGGGTTTCTCGAAACGCCCCGCATCTGCTTCGGTGGCGTTTTTCTCGCGTCTGCGCAGACCGCGGCCCAGTCGGCCGTTCCCGGGGCTTCGACGCCTCGCGTCTGACGCCGGTCAGAGGCTGTGGATGTCGATCACGGGCAGCTCGTCGGGTGACTCTTGAAAGATTGCCCGGTCGTCGTGGGCTTGCACAATCTCGCCCCAGTCGGTGGGCGGGCCTCGAGCGGGTGAGACGGGCGGTGGAGCCAGAAACCCTCCACCAACCGCCCCCGTCACTCCCTCAACCCCTGCCCCCTCGCCCACGACCTCGCCTCCAAGTCCAGCCTTGCGTGCTCAATCCCTTCAAGGCTGCGCTGGCACTCGTAGATCAGCTCGTTCAGCACCCTTACCCCCGCATCCAAGTCCGCGTGCCTGATTCCGTCGGCGTGAAGCAGGTCAAACTCATACGTCTGCGGCATCTTCCGGGCGAGCTTCTCCAGCTTGTCGAGGAACTCCAGATACGGCGACGCGAATTCTTTCTTCTTGCGACCCGAGTGGTATTTGGGATCGCCGAACTTGTTCCGTCGGGCGTCGCTGAGCATGGCCAAAAGCTGTCGGCTTGCTGGATCATTGAATGAGCTTGCCTTCGACATGGGCATCCTCCTTGATGCGTTGGGTGTGCCGGGGCGACTTTGGCCGCGGCGAGAATCCGGACTTTCTGACGTTTCACGTGTTGGCGGACGTCGAAAACCATGCACTTCTGTGTCAGTTTCTGCGTCGAGCCAGCCACTATTTTAGCGCATCGAAGCACCCGTTCTGGCATGGTTTCTTCTCACACGCCCCCGAAACCATAGGGAATCACGGGCCAGACCATGTGTGTTGCGAAATGCTGCGCCCGCCAAACATGTACCCACCAGATCGAGCTTCATGGATGGCTGAAAAACGACTGCCCAACCACCACCTTCACGCCGTCTGTGCCACTGGGGCTGCGCTACTCGACTGGCCGGCCTCTTTCAGCACAGCAGCCTTGGGCACGACAGCCGGCACCTGACACGCGGCCATGATCGGCACCTGCGTATCCATGAACTCCAGAATGCCCGCCTGCACGCCTTCTGGCAGGCTCTCGAACCACTCCAGCCATCCATAGGCAGTCGAGCGGGCCACCTTGAAGAACCTCGCCAGAGCCGCGCCGCCGTAGCCAGAGCGGACGTGCAGGTAGACGGCCAACACCCGCTGCTCGTTCTTCACGACGACCTTCCGGACCGTGGCGTCATCTGGCTTGGCGAAGTGGGCGAGCCGATGTTTCAGTTGACGCTCCAATATCTCCGCCTCCACCTTCGTACGGTCTCGATCCCGGCCGTAGAGTTCGACGAGGGGCCGGAGGGTTTTGCTGCTGGGCTCTTGGGCGAACGAGAGCACGACTCCGAGAAACTTGGTCTGCCAGTCGATGTTCTGCAGCCAGTAGCCGACGTCCGCCAGTTTGAAGGCGTCTTGGAGGAGGATGCCCCGGGACTCAGCCTCACGGAGAAGTTCAGCCAGCCGGTACGTGTTGTCGGCAAGAAATTGGTGGCACTGCACGAACTGCTGCTGGAATCGCTGGACTTCGAGGAGGATCGCGTCATGGTCAGTTGGGGGCATGGTTTTCGCTCCGGGGCATGAACTTGAGGATAGCGCACGGGTGGGGTCGAGCGCTAGCGAGTTGGGCCGGAGATGGAATAGGCCACGCTCTTTTTTCGGCCATGGACCGCCCCTTCTCTCCCCTGACGCTGCTTTCGACTAGTGATTAAGGCTGTTCCGGGGAGCCCATATGACAGCCTGTGGGGTGTCTTGCGTTCCCATTCTTCTACTCTGCCAGTCGAAGCCCACTAGCCAAGACCCGCACGGCAGGAATTCGGGAAGTGTGACAGCGTGCGAGTTTGTACGCCCCCAGATCGGCAATCAGGGCGGCGAGGCTATCGGGAGCCAGACTGAGCGTTGCAGTGGCGTCATCCGTGCTCTTGTCTTCGCCCCGCGGAAGACCTAACAGTGCAGCCTTCGCCCTGAACGCCGCGTAAACTTTTTACTGATTCCCGTTCATTATCCCGTCCCTGATAGGGTGCTTCCGCCCGTGCAGCTCCACTTTATCAAGCGTTGAGCAATTGGGGCCACCTCAGAGACGTTCCTGTAGTCGATTAGCGGAATGTCGGAATTCTGAGCCGCCGGCATGATCCGTCGCTATACGACCCGCAGAATCCCAGCCACTCTAGCACGCCGCGTCGATTGGGCTCCGGGCCCCTAAATAATTAACAGCCTCTTGTTTATTGAGGCGCGAGGATCACCGGTCAGGGCGTGAAGCTGCACTGGAAGTAACGCGAAATGCAATCAGTCGGAGCTCTCGGGCCAGATGGATGTTGTGGTCCCGTATCGCGAGTCCGCGCGGCACAGCGTAGCTTTCTTGCGTATCACGGTCTTGAATTAGATTCCTTGGGATCAATTCGCACGCGACATTCGGCGGCGACAGATCGTCGAGTGTCAGCGAATCGATCACTACCTCAGTCGTAACGCCTTCACCCGACACCCACGGATAATAGACGTGAGCAAAACGAGGCATCACTGCTGAGGCTGGTTTCGGCAGTCCTCAGTGAAATCAGCAACGATTAGAAAACTGAACGGTTTTACCTGGTCATGCAAGCCACATACCCCGCCTCTGAACACCGTGATTTACAGAAGAGATATTGCCCTAACAGTGTATCAAGGAGGGCAAACATGTCGTCAGATGGACACGCTCTCCTGCCAGACATTCAGGGCCCACCACGCCCAACTGCAGCTCTTCGCGTTGGCATACACTCTCGGACGATTCCTCCGACGACGCGCACTTCCAAAGAGCATGCGGCAGTCGTCGCTGACCGTGCTGAAGGAGAATCTCGACATGATCAACGCCAAAATCATCCGGCCCGACCAGTGCACTACGCTCCCGCTGGCAGAGGTCGTCGTGCATCACCACTTCTCGCTTTGATCCTTGCACGCATAAGCACACTTGGGGATTCGCCCGCGCTGTGAAGATCCGGTTAGCAGTATTTCCTCGGGCCGGATGGGAAAAGTCGGTGCTGGCTTATGCAAGGAAAACGTTGCAACGATAGCGTAAAAATATCGAAATCCCATGCCCCCGACACGACACACCCACAGAACAAGCACAAACAGCCCCCCGTCTGTTGACGGGTGTCTGGAGGACTGCTATACCGTTTGGGCGGGGGGTGCGCTGCGAATCGTTTCGGCGTTTTGGTTGTCTGGGAAATCACGTTTAAAGGGAGCAGCAATGAGAAGACTCACGGCTTTTGTGTTTGCCAGCATGGTGTCAGCGGCATGTTTGGGGGTGTCTAATGCGCAGGGCTACCGTGCCGTGGAAGTGAATGCCGCTGAGGCGTGTGCCATTTTTGGGGGGTGTGGACAATTGGGCATCGTGACGACCCCCAAGTGCACGGTCGCAGCGAATTGTGCCAGTTGGAGCGATTTTTTCAGCTCTTGCAACAACGGCACTTGTGTGACGTGTCCGACGGTGAATGATCCCGTTATTGCTGCTGGCGTGGCGAAGATGGGGACGTTAAATACCGCCTGCCCAGCGGGCACCATGAATGGCGTCTGTCCGGCGGTGAAGCCTTGCACGTGCCCGGGGCCGCTAATCGACGTAGCTTGTGGATTTTTTCCGAGGAACGTCGTCGTTTCTGCCAACTGCGGAGGGTCATAACCTATGCGCTGCTTTTCGCAATGCGTGTGGAAGTCGCCGGCTGTTGACCGCCATGGGCAATCGAAGGCTGAGCCAGCCGTGACGGTTTTACAGTGTTAGGGAAGCTGCATCAATGAATTGCTTTTCTCGTCCACTCATGTTGCTTATTGTGTTGGCCGCACGCGGTCTACTTTTTGCGGAAGCGGCTGGCGACACCGAACTCGGTGATTCCAGACTAAGCTTGCTGCATGAACCCACATCCATGGATCTGCCGGCATTAGGAATTGACGTCGACGCAGCGTCGCGGTCTTGTGGGCGGCGAACTTTGTTTCTGTGGCTGCGGCTGATGAAGTACGAAATTGACTATGCGGAAATCTCCTCCAGTGTTCCCGTTACTTCCGACGGCACGTCGCTGGAGCAATTGAGAGCCGGTGCGCGGCGTTGGTCTGACGGCGTGCAAATCATCAAACTGCAATCTCAGGACTTGGGTGCGGTTCCGCTGCCTGCCATCGCACACGGCTGGCTGGACGGAAGGCAGGCAACCCGTGGGCATTATGTTGTGGTCGTCAGAGTCGAGCCGGACAACGTCGTCATTCTGGACGGCGCACGCGGAACGAAACTCGAATTGACGCGCAGCGAGTTCGATACCTTTTGGAGCGGCTATCTCATGATTCAACATGATGCAAAGACGGCTTGGACACTCCGCCTGATTGCCATGGTCTGCTTTTTGTCTGCATGTTGTGCCATACTGAGCCTTGGCAAACGGAAGCGGATGGCGGCCATGGCGTCATTGTTCTTTGCGTTGGCTGTATTCGGCAGCGTTGGCTGTCAGGGTGAATTGCCACTGTCGCCAACGGTGCCATCCGCCATTGGCAATGCCCCAGCGAACGATATTAAGATTAACGCCGGAAACATCTTGCTCAAGACGACGACAACCAGCAAACACCTTGGCGTTGTACCGATCGGCGGCGAGGCGCGGGCCGTGTTTACGCTTTGGAACGCGAGCGACAGCACGCTGCACGCGAAGCTGGGAACGCCTAGTTGCGGCTGCGTCGCCGCAAAACTTAGCAATGAGTTTATTGAACCTCAGCAGACTGTGGAGCTTGAACTTGTCCTGAGCTCCGCTAGCCGCGTGCACGCAGGCCCGCGGGAGGGTTCGGTCACTGTCGGCACGACGGATTTCGATACTAAAGTCGTGTTTACCGCCAGTGGGATCGTCGAAGGTCTGACGACCGTTCGTTATACCATGCGACTTCCGGCTGATTTGTCGAGTTATCAGGCTTCGCCGATTCGCGGCGAGTTCGCATTGGGTCCAGGACGCGAAAACGCGGAAGTTGAGATTCTCGACGTCGCTCTGATCGACGACGGAGATGGTACGTTTGTATTGGGAGCCCCAGTCATTTTACCTTTCGAAAAGCTCGGGGCCTACGGGCGCCGTCGCTTCGAGATTCCCGTGAACATAACCGGCAGTAGCCGCCCGCGAACATCCACCTACCCGGTGCGTGTGACCTACCGAGTCGACGATCGGGGTGCTGATCACGCCTTTGAAGTGATCGTTCTGCCTCTCGCCGAGGCTCCAACGTCAGCCGGACAGAGCAGTTAGTTTTCGGCACCTCAGGACTAAGGCAACGCATGCGGTTGGTTCTGGTGGAATTTGTTTTGATCGCAGCCGTCACAGTGGTCGATATCGCCGCCACCGATAGGACGGTTCCAATGCCGCACGCTCCCTTGTTGCTGGCTCTGTTGACCGCGGATGCGATGTCCAGGCTTAATGTGCCACGTTCTGACATCGAATTGCATCACCTGATTAACGAGTACCAGTGCCGATGGCCGGCTACAACAAAGGAGTCATTACATTTGTGGCGATTGCGGCGACTAGTGGATGCGAAGCCCACCCTCGCGAACGAGATGGTGCTCCAGTCGCCGCTACAACGGCTTGTCGCTGGCGAGGCTCTGACCGGCCGGCAAGTAGAAGAATTAGTTTGTGACGACTCGCGGTTTCACAATGCCTATCCTGATAGCCCGACTTGGTTATACATAGCACCTGCCGCCGCAGCCGCGTGTCCTAGAGCGCAGCACGTGGATGCCAGCGGCAAGGAGCATCCAGATCAGTTCTTGGCAACGCTCGCCAAATGCGGCGTGGATAACGACGAATTGTTGATGGCATCGGGTATGGTCTTTACGGTCGGCGACGTAATGTGGCAATTAACATACGAATACCGCCCCAGCGATATGGCTGAGTATTCAGCGGTTGCGTCTGCTTGCTACTTGGCACCGGCATCCGGATTCGAGAGCATGGTAGGCCAATGGGTGACGTAGGACGATTTGATGTATTCTCTTACGGAGACGGCACAGGGTAATAGTGGGTGTTATAAAGCCCATGTTTACTACGTCATTGTGTCCATATTGAACATTAATCAGCGGCAGGCAATTCTTTCGGGAAAGGTGAACCGCGGGGGACACAGCTATCCCGTGGTCGCAGCCAATCAGTTGGCGAAGGCCCAACATGTCGTCGCTTCACGCCGTCGATTGGTCGTTGGGGGTGTCTTGTCAACTGCCGGCATTGGGGCTGGGCACGCGTGGCGATGCAAGCCAAGCGACCGGATATCACTCGGATTGTTTACGATCGCTCCAGATTCGATAATGAAGTCGTCAGCAATTCTGCGGGCGACGCACCGTGCCGCCCACAAACGTCGTGTGGCGACAGAGAAGAAAATCGCCGAATCTCACCTAACCTGCAGTCACGCGGCGTGCACATTCATTATTGTAATGGCCAGGGCGTTCTGTTGGCACACGTTGGGATACATTAACCCTGACGGGGTCGTCGTGAGTTTATAGTGTCGCTCGAACTTCGGGGGGACTTTGTTATGAGGCTTTCCATACTCATCGTTGTTGCCATCGTAACGATCTGCCAGTCGGCTCATAGAGGGCAGGCAGAGGAACCGCTGCCTGCATTGCCGGCACCGACCACTAAGCCATCCACGATGTCATTCGATCAATTGCGGGCTGGAATTCAGGCCCGCTACAACGGATTATGGGCGATCGAGGTGGATTACGAGCAATCGACTCGCAGTTTCGCCAATAATACGGACGGCGTTGTTCCGTTAATGAAGCACCACTTCGCGATCAAAGGGGAGAAGCGTTATAGGTCTCAATTACAGGAACTGAGCTCCGTCGCGGGTGAAAATCAGCAGCAGCTAATCTTGGCCTACGATGGCGACGTCGAGCAGACTTATGTACCCCAGTGGAAGCAGGCGACGGTGGCTGCCGAAAAGCAAACGATCCTTGATCAGGACGCCTATTTGCAAGCCCTGGCAATCCCCCTTTCGGACGCCGATCGGGCGAGCGTTTCAGCAACGGAGTTCTATTTGCCGTACACACTCTCGGTAGCCTCAATGTCGTGGCGGGTCCAACCCACGCTCGAAACCGTCGACGGCGCCGAGTGCCATGTCCTGGAGGCGGACAACAAGCAGCGAATCTGGATAGATCCCGCCAATGACTTCGCGATGAGATTTCGCGAAGTCTATCAAAGATTGGAAAAACAGCCCCAAGACGATTGGCCCCTCGCGACTCGCTTCGCTTTCCGCAGCCTGAAACAGTTCGGTGATCGCTGGATGCCCATGAGGAACGAAATCGTATCATATACGTCTTCACGTCAGCCTGAAAATCAATGGAATGAGCCGAGCTTTGTAACCATCCATGACGTAAAGCGGCTGGAGACGAACGATCAAGTTCAGGACAGCCTGTTTTCGATGACCTTTCCGCCCGGCACCGAGGTCCGCGACCCGGTCCATGAACGCTACTACCGGGTGGGGGATTCCAATGAAGAGCTCGCATTCGCGATTGAAGAGGGTTTGAAGGAACTGCCGCCTCATTCCTCTGCATCGGTGTGGTTCTTGATTGCAAATGTTATAGTGTTTGTCGGATTGGTCGGATACTTCTGCTATCGCATCTTCTCTCGCCGATTGCGCACATTATGACGCCCACGACAACATTCTTCTAACCGGCCCGGAGAGCACGTCGCGATCAACCGGCACGTGGTTGTCACGTTTATTCCCACGGACTTGCGATGATAATGCCAGGCGTCTTACGATGTGGTCGCCAGCCTTTAGCGATCCTTCTGTGATTATTCTGTGCAAGATTGTGGTGGCTTTCCCAAACAGTTTCTTGTTGCCCAATGTTCTGACAGCCGACGAACCCTTTTTCGGCACGGTTCGTCCACGATATCGTCAAGCGAGCGACCATAGGTCTTGATCAGGACTGGTGACAAGATCACGGCACAAGGTCCGTTCTCAGACCCTTGTTTCCTCCGTTAGACATCCCCGTCATCCCAGAAAGCATTACCGTTGCTAAAGAAGGCAAATGGCATTACGACGGGCGGGGCGAAATCGTGGAGTGCGATTGATCGATAGCGGCCATATGGTCCGCAACCTGCTAACCCGGTTGGATTTCATGTACCAAGTGATATGAGAGTTTAGGAACAGGGGCGACCAAAGGAACCAGCGTTTGGGGTTCTTGCTCGGCCACAACCTCGGCTCCCGCTGCAACTACGGCGGCGGCACGAGATCAGCTAAGCGATCGAGGTACTCGAACGGCGGGAGTTCGGCGCCGCCGCTGTCTCCCTACCGCCCGGTCTTCCGTGAGCGGCCCGGGTCGATCCATGGTGCCTGCTGGTGTCGCGCTAGCCGATGCCGCACTCGCGTGACGCGGCCGTCTCCACGACGGTTCACCGAGGACGTGGTCACGACCGAGGATTATTGCTGTGGCTGCTCGGCCTCGACCCGCAGAATGTGGATCGAATACCCGACGCGATCGACCTCTGTGAGCTTTCTAAACCGGGACGAGGCTGTACCGTCGCCTCCGGATCCCTCGTCATAAAAACCGGCGAGCAGCGTAGCGCTGACGGCATACCATCCCGGCGACAACGGTTCGCCAGCATGGCCGGATGTGATCAGCCCAGTAACGTTCTTGCCGTCGACGCCTGCCAGTTCCGGCTCACAGGGACCGAAATACGCGATATGCAGCGGTTGTGCCTCGGGGTGTTCGATCTGCCACTGCCGTAGGAGAAGCAGGTCCTGCCCCCAGTCGAGATTGCTGTGGATGAGGTGGCGGATTCCGCCGGCTGGGCCACCAGCGAGTTCATTGAAGTAGGAGAGATTGTGTGGAAACGAGAACTGCGGCTGCACCATCGCCCAGAGAAGCGCAGCCCCGGCTACGGCAGCGATCCCGCGGCCCCAACTGGTCATCCGCGATGGCGGCAGGGGCCAGATGGCGGGTGCGAGCCTACCGATCCAGATGAAGAGAAACGGCACAATCGGCAGCACGTACCGTACATGCTCATTGAGGCCTGTCTGGAGGCTAACAAATCCAAGAATCACCAAAGCCGGCGCTAGCAGCACCACCTCGTCCCGCCACGCCGCCGGCCCCCTTCGCCAAAGCCCTGCCAGAGTAGCGAAGCCGAGCAGGCACCATGTTCCCAGTGGCAGCTTGAGGGCCAAACCATAGAGATAGTAGTACCACCAGCCGGTTTTCTGCCACCGGCCTCCTAGATAAAACCAGTGGTGATACTGCTCGAAATCGCGTCGCTGCAGATCGATTCCCAGCACATAGTGCTCGGGGAGTGGCACCGGGAGGTGCCCCAGCCACGTGCCAGCAAATCGGTTACCGCCTGCCTGAGTCTGCACCTGTTCATCATGATGGCCGGTGAGAACGCTACTGACAAAGCGGAATTCCCCGAGCGGCTTGCCGGTGCCCTCGTAGCCATATCCCAGATTCACGACATAAATCGCCAGCACCGTACGGGCTACGAGCATCGCCGCCTCACGGCCCCATCTCCGGCGGTTCATCTGCTGCCGCTCTGCCCAGCGATAGCCGGCCCACAGCACAAACCAGAGCGGGTAGAAAATCACGAGCGTGGTTTTGGTGAGTTCGGCCACACCCAACACAGCGCCACTGATCACGGCAGTTTCCCATGTTGGATTTTTGAGCCAACGCCAAAAGGAGTAACAGGCGGCCACAGCCAAACTGGTAGAGGCCATGTCTGAGGTGATCAGGTGGCCGGCAGCACCGATGTTGGGGCAGGTGCACCATAGGCATAGGGCAACGAGTCCCGCCGGCCAGCCGTAGAGAGCGTTGGCCCAGCGGTAGCAGACCCAGCCCCCTAGTAGGGCGAAGGGGATGCAGGCCCAGCGAGCGAGCGTCACCAGCCAGAACGTCCGCTGGCCGTTGGCCCGACAGAACGCACCTCCCAGACTCATTTCCGGCCGCGCTCCCGGGCCCGAGTAGAAACTACTCCAGTCGGTTTCACAGCCGGCCAGCACCACCGGGGCCGCCGCCACCAGCCGTACCAGCGGCGGATTGACTGCATAGACGTCAAACCGGTTGAAGTGCCAATAGCTGATCCCAGCAACGAGGTGTGCCGGCTCGTTGAAGGTGGGGCTGTCGACCTTCGCCGCATACGCCAACAGTGCTGCCTGGAGGATGAGCAGACCGGCTACCAACCATGACGCGAAACGCGGCGCTGGTCGCAGCACGCCAGTGGCGGGAATGGGCGCGGCAGCGGCAGTTTGAATGTGCGGAGCAGCCGGATTAGTCAGTGGAGTGGGATTCATCGCGTCGGATTCTTTTGTGGATGCGTCACATGCTTACGGTCTTGCGAGAGCGTTGGCCGCTGCGGTGTCTGGTAACTGCTGGCTCAACAGCCAAGCGAACAGCGTGTTGTTCTGATAGACGTCGTCCCAGACGTTGTGTCGGCCTTCAGGATAGACCGTCAACTGTGGCGTGCCCCCTGCGAGATCGATCGCGTCGATCATCCTCGTCGTTTCAGCCACCGGCACAGATTCGTCTCGCTGTCCGTGAAATGCCCAGACAGGCATGCCCGACAATTGAGTCGCCCAATCAGTCTCACCGCCACCGCAAATCGGCACTATTGCAGCGAACCGCTCGGGATTCAGTGCGGCCGTCTTCCACGTGCCATACCCACCCATGCTGTAGCCGGTGAGGTAGATCCGGCGGGAGTCGATGTTGAACTCCCGTTGGAGATGGTCGATGACCGCCATCACCTGTTGTGAATCCCAGCTGTGGCCCGGTGGGCACTGTGGCGAGGCCACAACGGCCGGAAGGTGGAAGCCCTCGTCAATCCGGCGAGGCAGGCTCTCGCGACGCACAACTGCCAAGTCGTTTCCCCGCTCACCGGCGCCATGCAGATGTACGACAAGGGGCTGCGTGGGCCCGCTAGCGACATAATCTTTCGGCAGAAACAGGAGCATTCGGTAAGGGAGTGTGCCGTCCACAAGCCGCGGGTCGTCAGCCGCGGGAAATTCTCCCTGATATCCGGGACGCGGGCGGAGCCACCAGGCGACGGCCACAGGTGCGAGGAGCTGTACCGCAAGCGACACCGCGGCCAGCAGCAGGCCGCACTCAAGCCAATGGGCGTAGAGCCAGCGTACGGCGGGCGGCAGAGGTGTACGCATGGGATGCACTCATCGAGTCCCGGCATGTTCGTGGCTGGCACTCAGCAGAAGTCGTACAGGCACAGGTTCAGGCGTGAGAGATATCAGGTCAACGTTGTGGCTGCTTCCGAATCCTGACCTGCGCCTGCGTGCGGGCCAACGCGCGAAGTTCGCAGACATACTGCCCCGCTGTGGGAATCGTGACGCTGAATTCCCGAGCATTCTTACCGGAGATCGTGTCTTGCCACGGCGGATCCTGCTGCGGTTCAATGACCGTCTGATACTCACGGGCCCCGATCTCCACCGCCCGCCAGGTCACGTCGCCGATTTTGAAGAAATAAGTGCCCGGCTCTAAGAGCAGCGTACAGACATAGGTTTGCTTACCCACAAACGTCATGCGATTGCGGTCGTCGCAGAGGGCTCGACTGGCGGCGGCATCGGGATCAAAGAATGTGCCGCGGACGAAAATATCGCAGCCATAGGGTCGTGTACGGCCGGGAGGTGGCGGATCGCAACCGAGAACTGCCAGCAGCAGAAATAGGAGCAGTACACCACGGCCAAGCAAGGGTGGGCATTTCATCGTGCTGTTCTCCGTCGATTCCATTCTTGATTGATGGCGATTCCGACTATGAGCAGCACGGCCGCTCCCGCTACCACCCACCTCCAATCGACAGGTTTGAGTCCGGGGGGCACCAGTCGGTTGGGCCCGCCACGCCGTTGCCAGAGCAGCCATTCCAAGAGACCGTGGTTCCGGAAAGCCGCTGTCCAGCAGTCGTGTGCGCCCGAATCGATCTCCGTCAGCGCTACAGTGCCCCCTGCTCCTTTGAGCGCAGCGACCGTTTCTCGCACGCTTTGTGGCGAGAGGCTGTCGTCAGCCCGGGAATGGAAGGCCCACACTGGCAGGTGTGTCAGCGTGGCGATCCGACCGAGATTCGAACCACAGCCACTGCCGGCCAACGGTGCGGCCGCAGCGAAGAGTTCTGGCCTCCGCAATAGCATCTCCCAGCAGGCACCGCCGCCTGCCGACAGTCCAGAGAGATAGACCCGCTCGGGATCGATCGGCTCGGTACGCAGAAGGTGGTCGACAAGATCGAGGTAAACGGCAGCCGGATCGTCGCCATCGGCAGAGCCCTTTGTGTCAGTCCAGCCAGATGCATCGGCCGGCAGTTGCATGACAACACAGAAAAATGTCGGGCCCGGCTGACCGGTCGGCTTGTCAAACATCATCTGCAGGTGCCGCAACTGAGCGAAGTTATTGTCCCCTTTTTCGCCAAACCCATGCACCCACACGAGCAGTGGCCAGCGACTCTGCACACCCTTTGGCCGTAGGAGACGATAGGGAATCTCCTGATCCTGATAGCGGCCCCGAGGACAATGGAAAGAGTGCGGCTCAAACAGGTCAACGAGGTACGAGGGCACGAGCCCCCCAATCCATCCGCCGTTGGCTTGTGGCGCGGCAGCCGAGACTTGATCGCTAGGGGTAGACTGGCCACGGCTGATTCCCGGATCTGCCATGCACCAAGCGATCATCGTGACGGCAATGCAGCCGATGCGTCCCGGTAAAGCGCTCCTTCGCTGCCAGTCAGTCTCCAAATGGCTCGGGGCGGCACGATGGACGGAAGAGAGTCTGCAGGGCATACGGTTGGGACTTTTTCTAACAACGGCTGGAGCGTCGCGGAATCGCTACTGCTAGGCACATCACTCGGGCAGTTCGGTGACGCCGCCATCCGCCCGGTTGCCCAGTTGGCGGTGCGTCTGGGCATCGATGTCGTAGGAGAAGCTGTGCGTGGATCCATCGCACATCACCGCTTGCCAGACCAAAGGGTGTGCGCTGCCGAAGGAATTGGTGGTGTTGGCGTAGTTCCGGTCGTGGTCGGGAGCCAAGAACGTGGTGCGGCAGGTGTCGTTGTCAGACCCGGTATAAACGCTCTCATTGTCGCCAGCGTCGGCAGTTGGATCAGACTGGCCGCTGTAAATGTATTTCTCCCCCAGCAAGTACGTTTTAGTGAGGCCGTCCGTGATCTGTGGAAACGTCGTCTGGCTGTGGCCGTAGATCACCCCGGTGAACGGAGGCTGGATAGTCGGCCAAGAGAACTCTTCGCTGTCCCCTTCCTCGAGCGACGTTGGGCCAGCCCACGGGGGGCGGTAGGAGCGGCTGAATTCTGCATCGAATGTGTCTCCAGCATTGGCTGCATAGTCGCTCTTGGCGCCCATCTCAAGAGGCTGCGTGAGCGGGCCGCCGAGCGTGAACGGAGTTTGCCATTTGGTATAGGGTCCAACTCCCTCGCTGCGTCGTGATGGGCACAGGAGCAGCGGAAGGGGCGTTTTCACGCGGGCCACCAGTGCCAGTGTGCGGTCCACTCCCGTGAGCCCAAGCCCCATGCTCCGTAGCGCCGTCTCCTCGATGTGATCAAGGATGCTGAACACCCAACTGCCAGGCTGTTTGAGCCCCGTGCCGCGTTCAGGCTCGCCGATCCAGGTGAAATGCCAGCCCCCTGATGGCAGTCGCCGCGTGGCCGACTCGTGGCTGAGCACCCCGACACCCAGTTGTCGCAGCCGATTGCCACAGGCTGCCCGGCGGGCCGCTTCGCGTGCCGACTGCACGGCCGGCAGCAGCATCTGGATCAGCAGACTGATAATGCCTACCACAATCAATAGCTCAATCAGCGTGAACCCGGCCGGCTCAACACGCCTGCGGCGAATACTGATCTTGTGTGCCATAGAAGTAATCCGAGTGGGAGGGAGAGCGTGCGGCGACTGACATAGAACCCGGCCGGATCAAGAACGTTGGCGATACCTCTCAGCGATCTCTTGGGCGAGTTCGCGTTCCTGCTGTCTTTCAATGGCGAGCTGCCGTTGTCGGCGAGCCAGCCGCCTCGTCTCGCAGAAGGCGCGCCAGTCTTTGGCCCATTCGGGGCCATAGCGGAAGCCGACGAGCGCCGCGACAACGGCCAAGTTCATCAGAAACCATGCAGTGCGAGACCACGTCCGCATGTCGAGGGCCGCGAGAAGACGGATGCCGAGTTCTGGCACGAGTTGCACGACCAGCGACAGCAGCGTGGCCAGCAGCAGCAGTTCCAGCCACGGGATATGCGAGAACATCCGGCGCATCGCGAAAGGTCCTCCGTCCAGAAATCCATCGTGTCAGGAAGGCGTGAACTGTACAGGGACCATCGCAACAGATTCGCACTACACAGCGGGCCAATGTGCCTCGTGGCGACCGTCTTCTCCCCACGACTCCAGAGTGTGACGAGCAAGTGTCACCGCGTAGACGCCCCCCCGAGTGGAGTGTATGATACGCCTCGGGGAAACGACGTGCAACCACTTTCAGGCGAACTCATTGGTGCCGTTTCCTACCGGATGTCGGTGGTGATTCCGGTATTCAACGAGGCCGGTACGCTCGGTGAGGTGATCACCCGCCTGGAACGGCTGCAAGGTGCGGTGGAGATTGTTGTCGTCAACGACGGCTCCGACGATGGCACCGCCAGCATCCTTGAGGCAGCCAAGCGAACGCGGCCGTTGGTAGTGCTGCATCACGCGACCAACTGCGGTAAGGGAGCGGCCCTGCGGACGGGATTTGCTGCGGCGCGGGGGCGAGTGGTCGTGGTGCAGGATGCAGATCTTGAGTACGACCCGCTGGAGATTGAGCGGCTGGTCAGCCCGATAGAACGAGGCGAGGCGGACGTCGTGTACGGCAGCAGGTTTCTCCACAACGGGCGGCAGGCCAACGGTCCTGTCCATCGGCTCGCGAACTGGTGTCTAACAACACTCTCCAATCTGACCACGGGACTGCGGCTCACTGACATGGAGACTTGCCAGAAAGCGTTCCGTCGTGAGGTTCTTGCGGGGCTTGTCCTGCATGAGAACGGGTTTGCAATCGAGCCGGAGATCACGGCGCAGGTAGCACGGAGGGGATGGAGAGTGATGGAACTGCCAGTCAGCTATGCGGGGCGGAACAAGGCCTCTGGAAAAAAGATCACCGTGAGCGACGGCCTGAGGGCGGTAGCGACCATTCTCAGGCAGTGCTGGCGACCCTGAGCCGCTCTTGACGCCGACCAGGTGGGGAACAATCGCCGTCTGGCGGACTCCGGAGGCGATATAACAGTCCCCTCGAAAGAAACGTATTCCTCGAGGGTAACTCTCTGACACATGGGCTACAAGGGAGGCGAGTTCAGGTCGGTCAGCGATTAACTGGAGACGATGCTGTGCGGGTCTTGGAGGGAGTGGCCTCACAGCGTGGCAAGCCGCACACGATTCGAGTCGACAACGGACCGAAGTTCATCTCGAGGAGCTTGGATCTATGGGCGTACTTCGATGGCGCGACACTTGACTTCAGCAGGCCAGGAAAGCCCACGGATAATGCGTTCATCGAGTCGTTCAATGGTCGGCTTCGTGTCGAGTGCTTGAACCAACATTGGTTCTTGTCGCTCG
>Ga0114963_10000823_pt1 | contig 21179 bp, 32 predicted proteins | sample C_131016_EF_Meta_FD_87019 | JGI IMG/M metagenome (GOLD analysis project Ga0114963, IMG submission 87019) | Freshwater microbial communities from Lake Croche, Canada to study carbon cycling - C_131016_EF_MetaG | ecosystem: Environmental > Aquatic > Freshwater > Lake | place: Lake Croche, Canada...
TAGAACCTTCAATTATTATCGCAATTAAACACACCTATAGTCAATAGAAAAACAAAATTTCAGGATATTAAGATACAAAAATCCCAAATCAACATTTTTGGGTCTTCTTCCACAGGGGCCGTACTAGGTCAATTAGCGGGATAGTTAAAAATAGATTAAAGCAGGTTGGGCTTAATTCTTCCATGCTAACCGCTCACTCACTCCGTCATACAGCAGGTACGCTTAGCTTGTTAAATGGCGGGACTATAGAAGAGACACAGCAATTACTAAGGCACACTAACATAAATACTACTATGATTTATTTGCATCATATAGACAGGGCAAAGAATAGAAGTGAAGAATTAATTGCCAACGCAATTTTTAATTAGGGGATGTATTAATTGATGATTCAAAAGTAAGGAGAATTAATAAAATGAAAGGATTAGCTATTACAGTTTTATTTTTGATTTTGTATGTAATCAATTGTTTTTATTTTAAATATAAAAAACATAAAAGCAGTTACAACCAAGTATATGTTTATATGTCAAGAGATGAAATAATAGAAAATTTAATTGGCATTGTATTAACAAGTAATGCTTTAACTTGGATTTTAGCTAATATTCAATATTAGATTTGTAAGAGCAAATGAAAACACAAATAAAAGAGCTGGATCAAGATATGGATAATATGTGTGACTCATGCAGTAATCCTTTACCTGTGTTTAAAAAAATAATTGTTATGATAGGAAATAGTAAATATCACTCTCCTCTTTGTATCAATTGCCTTAATGAAAGAGGTATTAGTTACGATTCAAATTAAAGAAAATATAAAAATAGATTTATATATGAAAGGGTTTTTAGCATGCTAGATATTAAAGTGTATTCATTAAAGGAAGTTAGCAAGATTTTAGGTGTTACGGAGAGGACGCTTTATAATTATGTCAAAGCTGGTAAGATAAAAGTTCGGAAAATAGGGGGAAAATGGATAATGACAGAAGAGAACCTGAAAAAATTGATAAAAGGGGAGTTATAAGCTTAACTTCCGCAAATAGTCCTTAGCAGAAGTTGAAATTAATCAAATTAAAATGGCATGAACTACAAAATCAGAAAATTATTAGATAAGAAAAATATAACAGGTGCAGAGTTTGGTAAGGCATACATTACAACTCGCTTATGGGATAAGCTTACTAATGGGAAAGAGTTAATTTTAACAGATGAAGAACTAAAAATTCTGTCAACTAAAGTAATAGAGCCGTCAGAAATTAATCAAGTTAATGCTTATGTCAATTTTCATACTTGGTTAGAGCGCGCGCATTTAGTAGCTAAAAGTCATTATAATCACTTTTTTGTTGGCTTATCTATATTATACCTTAAATTGGGCTCTACAGGGGATTCAGAACAAGGGCTTAATAACCTTAAAAAGATGACAGAAGGTTTAAAGGAGGATAATAACTACCAGCAGTTAAAAACCTTTACCGAAAATATTTTATTCGGCATGTCTGTATTCAATCAAATAGAAGAAGACAAAGAAAGTTTAGAGTTTATGCAGAACGCTAGAAATATAATCAAGGCAGCTTTACCAAACATATTAAGCTATAATAAAGCGGTAGATTTATTTACTAATTTTTTCAAAATGCCAGAAATTTCACAGGTTTTTAAAATAGAAACTCAAATGCTATTTACTGGTATCAATATGTTAAATGATAAAATAGTTTTAGTAAGAAATTTTTTATACGGCTCTAAGAATGAAGCTCTAAGAAAGCTTAAAGTTCTAGACGATATTTATCCTATAATTGATATCCCAAGCTTTGAACCTACAGAGACAGCAATAAAAAAAGCGTCAAAATTAATTAAGGATAGTATCTTAAGCTATAATCCTTATGAAATCATGAAAATTCTTGATTCGGAAAAGTAATAATGAGTTCTAATCCTATTATTCCTAAGGCTAAGGACATTGCTAAAGGTGAATATAGCGCATCTTCTATAAATTTATCTGGTAATTTTACTCGAACTATTACAGCTGGTCCCAATAATAATGCCAATTATATAAATGGTTTGTTAGGGGTAAGATGTAATGAAGGCACAATTAGTCATGGTAATTCTATAATAAATTACCCATCTACAGTGAATAATATAACATTAGTTCTAAATATAATAAATTCTGTAAATTATTTTACTGAATCCGAAAAACGAGATTTACATATTTTTATAAATGAGTGGAACAGTGGAAGCCGTAATTATCCTGATTTTAATATTCGATTAGAAAGGTATCAAGAAGTTTTGAACATTCCAAGCAAGGAGGAAGCTAGAAAAAAAATAAAAAAAACCTTAGATGTTCTGTCTCGTTGTAGTCTTTTTATTAGGAATGACAAAAGTAAATTAAACTACTCAAATATTAATATTCCAATATTTTATAGTACTTCATATAAGAAAAATATTATCAGTTTAATGTTTTCTGATAATTTTTTTACGCTGTTAAAAGAAACTCGTTCTTTTGTTATAGTAAACCAAATACTCTTTCAAATACCTATAAATAAATCTACAGCCGTTCATTTATATTGGCGTTTGGCAAACCATAACAGAATGAATGTTAACAAACATAATGAGTGTATAATTCCTGTGTCTTCTCTAATAGAATCATGCTCAACTTTTCCTTCCGAAGAAAAAGTGGAGAATGATTTTACTAATAGAATAAGAAAACCTTTTGAAAAATATATGGAATACTTATGCGAGATAGGAATATTAAACGAGTGGACTTACTGTTATTCAAATGGTATCTCACTCAGCGATAAAGACCTTAATAACAAGAATCGCTTATTTTACAATAAATTTAAGAGTTATCATGTAAAATTTATACTAAAAAATGGAGATGAAATAAAAGAAGTATACTTACAATCTGAAAAAAATCAAAAAAAATATAGAAATCAAAGTAGGTTAAGATCTAATCGTTTGTAAACTCCCACCATACTTTTTAAGCAATAACTCTATAGCCTCCTCCATCAACTGGGGAGCTTTTTTACCTTTAGCTATTTTTTGTTCAAATACCAGCTTATCAAAAGCTAGGCTATATGAGTACTGAATATAAATGCTCTTAATATGACGTGTTGGAGCTGGTTTTTTTGTGTTTTTTACTAATAGCGGAGCATTATTGTTAGCAGTAGTTCCAGTTTTAGCTAACTCACTTGCTCTTGCGTTTTCTTCATCTATCCAATTATTAGTCATTGTTTTTCATATCCTCATTTTCAATTAATATGCTTGCCAGAATTTTATTGATTTCAATTCTACGTTCTTTGATTTTGTATGCCTTATTCATTTTTGGGTCAAAGATTGTCATATACTCGCTAGCTGCACGGCTAAATACTCCGCTGGAAGCAATAGCATAAGCCCCTTTATTCTTTAGGTAATCCATAGTTTCTTTTTCGCTAGCTCTATGCTTCTGCCCATCAGTTACTACAGTAATTATTCTTTTTCCGAGTAACTCGGCTCTTCTATAAGCGTCAATATAAGTAGCATACTGGTCTCTTGCTGGTTTAAGAGGCATAACAATCAAATTGTTATTAGGAACATCCCAGTCGCTTGCTTGATGATCGAATATGACAATATCTGCTTCTGGGCGATTACTTGGCACGCTATCTAGAACTTCAAAAGGCAAGTTGCCTGACTTGTAGTATAACAGTGAAGTCCCTTGAGGGTCTTGGCAAATAACCAATGGCTTTAAACCTAGTTCTACAGAGGCAGCAGCAAGATTAATAGCAAGAGTACTTTTACCCTGCCCTCCTTTTGGATTCCATATACTAATTAATTTAATAGGTTTCATAGTTATTAATTTATTATATTTAATAATATATATAATACATAGTTACTAAAATCAATAACTAAATAATAAATAGTTCTTGATTATTATAATTAATTCTATTAGCTTGAGCACTGTTAGTGATGACTGTAAACCATCATTACAAAATCAATCTATTAGCCTTGAGCTTTATGCTGGGGGTTTACTGTTATAAGTGCCTCTGGCATGAAAGCAGTAAGTAGTTGTTTTTTAAATGACTGTTTACAGCCCCTAGCACCTAATTAAATAAGCTAAGAGGTTGATTATGATTAATTATAGATACGACTTTGACTTACACACTCTTCAAGAATTACCAAGTAATGACGCCAGACTTTTCCTAGATATCATCGTAAACAAGGCTTTACTGAAGGCACAGGCTATTCAGTATAGAGAAAACACTGTATTTGTAATATCGGAAGAGCAATATAAAAAGCTAATCAACAGCTAGCATTTATTATAATGTTAAGCGTTATAGCTTCTATAATTGTTTATTTAATCAGGCAGTGCATCACCCAAGACGTAATCAAATGGCAACATCTGGTTTATATAATAATACTTATTCTTTATACTAAACCAGTTCTTGAGCAAGCTTTAATTAAATTACATATTTAAAAGTTAATAAAAATTTAATAATTTATATTTAGAATATTTGTTTAATTAATAATGTAATGATTTATGAAACGTGAGATACCAACCATAACAATAAGTTGTGGTAAAAACGATATGTTTATGAACCCTCCTTGTAATTTTAGGCCAAATGTATCAACTTCTACATCGTATTTTAGTGGAGTATCTATACGTGAAATAAACATACCGGATACAAGTGCTCCAGCAAGAAAAGAATTTTTGCATAGCTTAACACAACTACAACCTTACGTTGGACGAGATTTTGTACCTTATACTCCACCTGTAAACTCTTTTTTGGAAGAGCCTAAATATATACCCCCTACAGTTAATACACCTTCTCAATATACTACTGGCGATAATTATGTTATACAGGAACTAACTACTAACCTTAATAAATGGCAAAATTTCAGTTATATAGATTTTAGCAGTAACCAATTAGGAAGTGATAGTTGTAGAGTATTAAATGAAGCTTTTAGAGACGCTAAACTTCCTAATTTACTAACTCTTGTTTTAACTAATAATCAAATAGGCGATTCTGGTGCTCAATATTTAGTACAATCTTTAATTCACCATTACAATAACAATTTAACAACGCTAATCCTTGTAAATAATAATCTTACTAACAACGGAGTAACTCCTTTTGCCGATGGGTTTAGTAGCGGTCAAATAACGAAATTAAAATCTCTAGATTTAAGAGGTAATAGTAAAGTTTGCTTTAGCGGAAAATTATATTTCTTTAAAGATATAGCTAAATATAAGACCAAAGATACTAGTATTCTTTTTGATGAATTTACTATTAAAACAGACAATGCACATTCATTAAATTGGAGTAATATTTTATTAACCGATAGTCATTATTACTGGTTAAGTAGTGCATTTAGTTTAGGATGGTTTTCTAGTTTTCATACTCTTAATTTAAGTAATAATAAAATGGGAAATACAGGTAGTCAGTATTTAGCTCAATCCTTGATAAATCATTATTGTAACAACTTGACAACACTTAATCTTGCTAATAATAACCTTAATAACAATGGAGTAACCCCTTTCGCCGATGGTTTAAGTAGTGGTACAATAACAAAATTGAAATAATTAGACTTAAGGGGTAATAGTAAAATCGCTTTTAGCGGTAAGTTGTATTTCTTCAAAGATATAACTAAGTGCAAAACTAAAAATACCAGCATCCTCTTTGATGAGTTTACTATTAATACGGGTGATGTACACTCCTTAGGTTTAAATAATAAATTACTAAACGATAGCCATATTCCTTGGATAACGGGGGCATTCAATTTAAAATGGCTTGCAAGTATTCATAACCTTAATTTAGGTAGTAATCAAATAGGCGATGAAGGAGCTAAATTACTCGCTAATTCCCTCTCAAATGGTGAAATGCCTAAGTTAAAAGTCTTACACCTACACGGTAATAAAATTACTGATGAGGGGATAAGTTATTTTCTTGATGGTCTCAAATCAGATCAAATAAAAGGCACAGCAACTAGTTTTACAGCTCCAAAAAGTACAATAGATAAAATTATGGAATTTTTTGGCAAAGGTTCAAAATATTATGTTAATGAATTTCATAAAGCCCAACAGAGTAGTAAGGAAGCAGATATAGCAGTAAATGGAAAAGATGGTTTTGGTCATTGTGTACAGGTTGTAAGAACAGCTGGTATAGATTTTGCTAGTGCTATGGCACAAAAAGCGATAGCAGCGCCACCAATAGTAAAAAAAACAATGGAAAAAGGACATCCAATAGTTAAATTAATTGTTGGGGGAACTTTGGTAAAGTCTGCATTTGACGATATGAAAGGTGCTTTTTTAAGTGAAGATTTTGCTTATTGTATGGCTTGGAGTAAAACATTGTTTAATGATGATGATCAACCAATGACAGGTGAAAATGGATACGAAAATAATGAATAATATAAAAAATCAATTGATATACCTAATAACTTTATTGTTGTTAATATTACCTATATGTTCTAGTACAGCTAATAGTATTATTAAAGAAAATCAACTCAGTAATAAGTATATTCAAGATGGTGCTAACTGTTTAATAAATAAACAATATAAAGAAGCTTTAGAATATTTTAATCAAGCAGTAAAACTCACTCCAAAAAATGGCGTTATTTATTTTAATAAAGGGATAGCTTTAGATAAGTTAGGAAAATATCAAGAAGCTATAAGTGAATTTGATAAAGCTTTAGAATTTTTTAATGATATTTCTAATGAAAAAATACGAGGAAAATTTTTAACTACATTAAACAGACAAGCCTTATCCTTAATATCATTAAATCGTTATGAAGAAGCTTTAAATAATTATAGTAAAGTTATTGAATTAAATTCTCTCAATTTTAGAGCTTATATAGGGAAGGGTGATGTTTTGTATCATTTAAAAAGATATAATGAAGCTATAAATGAATATGACATAGTTTTATCTATGTTACCTAATGATAATATAAGAACAGAACATTTATTTGGGGTATATAATAATAAAGGTGCTGCTTTATTATCTTTAGGTCGATATGTTGAAGCTATAGATAATTATAATAAAGCCATCGAGTTTAAGTCTGATCATATTGAAGCTAATGCAAATAAATTATGCCCTCTATTAAAACTTGGAAGATATCAAGAAGTCATGGAAACAGCAGATAAAATACTTGAATTAGACCCTAAAAATCAAAAAGCTATTAATGCTAAAGCTCAGGCATTAAAAAAATTAGATAAATTGTAGAATATTTTTATGTGTTTAAAAATTTACAATTTAATAATTAATTGTTTTACTAAAAAATATTTTCAATTTAAAGGAAGAGCCACTAGAACAGAATATAATAGCTTTTGGTTATTTTGTTCTTTCATATCTTGTTTAATGGATATAGTTTTATTTTTACTAAATGTTGAAGTGAATGACCAATCAATTATTAAGCCAAGTACAATTATTTTTGAGTGTATTACTGTATTACCTTTTTTGTCAGTAACAGCAAGAAGATTACACGATTTTAATTGGAGTTTTGGTTTTCATATTTTTTTACTACTAACAATTATGATATTACCTCTTCCACTACTTATTCTTAGTGTTTTTAATGATTGGTTATATAAATTATTATGTGGGGTTTATATCGTATGTTTGAGTTTAATTTGTTTGATGCCTTGTTTTAGAAAAGGAAATAAAGAAGCTAATCGTTACGGCTAACCTCCTGAGTATTGATATATTGAAATCGTCAATTGAGAAATAAATAATTTAAGGAGTTTTAGTTTTGCGGTTATCAACAGAAGGGCTAGAGAGACCTACACCAGTAAGAAAAGAAAATAACTTTCCTTTTATCTTCATCATATGCTTTGTGCTATTACTGTCTTTAGGAGGGTATTTATATAATAAAGGCAAGTTACATGAAGTATACCTAAGTACCAAGGAAACATTGATTGGGCTTAATTTAGACGAAAAGAAAGAATACCTTGGCATTTTATATAGACAGGGGCATCGTATAGATGCTGCTAAGATTCTTGAGCAGATTATATCTTTTTCTCAAGAAGATAACGAGCAGAATAGAGCTTTTTTAGCATTCTTATATTTTAACCAAGAGGATTATGAAAAGGCTTTGTTGATATATAAGAAACTTGTCAAAGAATCTGATTCTCCAGAACAGTATATTTTTTATTATGCTTCGTGTTTATTTCATCAAGGCGAAATAGACGAGGCACTGAAGCAGCACTATCAGTTATTTTCTATAGCAGACCATTACGTAGATAATGTTGATGGTATTTTAAAAATTCTGTTAAAGCAGAAAAAGAAGCAGGAGGGCTTAAGTTTTTTAGAAGGGTATTTAAGAAAGTATCCTTCTGCTCAAACTTATTTAGGGGTTTATGAGCATAGATTTAACCAGATTGTAGAAGCTGAAGAAGAAGCTGAATCTGCTACAATAAGAATTCCAGAGGTTAATAAAGCTTTTCATGCTAAAGTTAAAATAGGAACTAACAAATACCCATATACTTATATTATTGATACGGGAGCAATTATAACAACTATTAGCCCCAAAATATACAGGGCTAACGAAGGCGTAATAAGAAAAACCGGTAAAAAGTACACATTTGAAAATGCTGACGGGAGTACACATGAAGCAGAGGAGGTCTTTATTGATTGGATAAAAATTGGGGGTATTGAATTACAAAATGTCAGGGCGATTCTAAAACAGAAAGGTGGTAATCTTTTAGGTCAAAACGTACTGGGAAAATTAAAAATAAGTATTCAAAAGGAAAACAATATTAATATTATGACCTTGAGTAAGTAATTGTATCGTCCAGCATCATAAAAGCCTTAAAAAGGTCTTTTCCTTAAGCTGTTTACTTTCTCTAGGCTAAGACCAGTTAATTCGGCTACCTCTTCTGCATTCTTACCTCTAGATAGCATTTTTTTTGCTATCTCTTCAGCTTTTGCTATCTCGGCTTGTTCTACTTTCTCCTCAAGTTTAGTTATTTTCTCTAAATATTCCTCAACCTTGATTTCTTCCGCTTCCATAGCAAGCTTAGCTCTAATATAAGCATCATGTTCGCTGGCATTCCACCTATATTGCTCCAAATCCTCATAAGCAGACAATACGCTACTGTTTTTTATTGCTTTAGGCGGTTCTTGTTCATTATGAGCACATTTTAATAAATGTAACCACTGGTCTATATCATTCTCTATCTTGTTGCTATCAAACTTGCCTAGCTCTACAAAAACATACATCAAGGAAAAGAGATATTGCTTATTGGTGTTGGTTTCTTTTAGGCAATGGTAATTAATACAAGGCAATTCATCGTCAAATACCTTCTGACCTATAATAGAAATAACAACCACGGGCAATAAGTCTTTATGGCTTACCCCCTGTTCTATCTGGTTTACATATGAGTAGCTGCCATAAAACTGAACTCGGTTAATATAGTCCCTTTCCATTTTGCGTTGCATCTCAATAATATACCAACGCCCTGCTTCATCTTTTACCTTTAGGTCAAATATACTCCTCTTGCCATCTAGGAATAAAGGCATTTGCTCTTGCGGTATATAATCCAGTTCTTTTATTCTATTACCTTCTGAGAGCTTGAGAATGGAATTAAGCAGATTTATTAAACGATCTTTATTGCTAAAAAGCTTTTTAAATGCAACATCGTTCGTTGGGTCTAAATATCTGTGTGTCATGAATTGTCCTCTTATACCATATTTTCATATATCTATTTCTTATATATATTTTTTCTAGCACTGATAATTTTTCTACTTATTCAATTAATTTGTGTTCTTTTATATATCTATTTATAGCTGTATTAGTACAACCATATTTTCTAGCAATTTCGTATCTATGAACACCATTATTTAAAAGACTCTGTATTACTTTAGGATTAACATCATCTAATAAAGTACGCCTAAAGTAGCGGTTACAACTTCTGCATCTATAATACTGATCATAACTCAATTGACCATTCTTTACTACATTAGTTTGCAAGCAATATTTACACCTCATCAATAATAAGCGTCCTTTAGTTCTTGCAGGGTTCTTTTTTGCTTTCTCTCTTCAAATAGCTTTTTAAATCTTTCTAGTGGTTCTTGATAAGAGTTAGAATCTTTTTGCTCTTTTTTGATATTTTGCTTTTGACTACTACTAACTCTAGGTTTAATAGGTGGCTTATAAGTTAAATTATGCTGCTCTATGTACTCATTAAAAGCTTTTATATGTACTCCAAGCGTACGAACAATAACTGACTTAAACTCCCCGCTATTTAATAATTCCTGTATTTGTTCTGGGGTATATTGAGACAAAATGGATGATGTCTTTGCATTAAGATATTTTGTTCCTTTTTTAGCGGGCATATTTACGAACAAATTTTAATTGATACTTAGCTAGTGAATCGTAAAAATACATTAATTACTTTAAACATAGTATTTTTATTTTTTCCATCTTATCCTGATATTTCCCTGTATTTTGCAAATTTTCATAGTTATTGGAAAATCTATTGTAAGCATCAAATACTTCTATAGGTATGTTTATAGCTCCGTTATAGATTTCAGAGCGTAAGTAATTAATTTCTTCTTCAATTTGATCTTCCTTAAGTTCAATAGACCAAGCCCTATACTTAGCATTTTGGGACATATTCCATCTATAACCACGTGTTTTTAATAGGTCTTTAGCATCATAAGGAGCATTAATTGCCCATAATCTAAACCTTATGGCTAAAGCACTCTCAAGTAATTGCTTTAAAACTGGTTGTTTTGATGTTGGTAGTTCTTGGGCTAAAATATGTATTCCAGCTAAACAGTCGGTTATTGCTCTGTGTCCTTCAAAAAAGAAATTGTACTTGTAAGCAATATATTCAAGTTTATGACTTGATATACCTTCATTCTTCCAGTCTATATCATACATAGAACACCCCCAAGGCTTAGGCGAGATAGTTGGAAAGGTTATCTCAAAAAAAGCTCTGTCAAACTGAGCATTATGAGCAATGATTATATTTACATCATTCAAATAAGAATCCACCTCTTCTACATTTATCTGATGACCCTTTACCATATTATCAGTAATTCCAGTTAGCTTAGTAATTGCTTCTGGAATTGATACGTCTGGGTCTTGATAACTGTTGAACTCATCCAGTAAACGAAAAATACGACCATCATTGGTATATTCAAATTTGACCATTCCTAATTCAAGGATTTTATCTGTAGCACATGATAATCCAGTAGCTTCAACATCTAAAAATACACCTATTAACTTTTTGTTAGTAAAATTATTCGTGTTATATTCTTCTGGTTTGCGGTATTTTTTGATAATACGATACTCACCACTTTGACAAAGTTGTTCAGCTATTTTTTCTAGTAGGTTATCTAACATAGTCTTACGAGCTACTTGTGATAATGATTTATTTTAATTTGTAATTTGAATTGTTAATGATTTTAAAAGTGGTAAATATGATAATGGAAGCTATAAATCCATAAAGCGTTTTATATGATATTTCTCTACTAAAAATATCTAAAATTCTTGAGTAAGAAAAATTGTTATTAAAAACAAAAAATAAACTCATTATCAGACCATCTATTAAAGCAGCTATAATCAATGACAAAGCATTTGATACTACAAAACTAAACTTACTACTAAATTTTTGTAAAGCAGATGTTGACCAGTATAATGATATCATAAGGGATAAGAACGAAGCAAATACCAAGCCGTTTACTATGTGTCCGTCAATATAGTATGGTATTTTCCAAAGAAGAACGAAGCTAATAACAATAGCAATCACAAGTCCTATTAAACTCTTAAAACGACCACAAATAGCTGTTGTTGTATTAATTGTAATAGCAATTATAGTAAATATAAGGGCACATTGATATATAGCAGTGCAATAATTTAATAGATAAGTAAGAGAACATAACAATAAGCTGCTACCAATATAAAGTCTATTTTCTATTATCTTGTTTATCATATTAACTCCGTTAATATCTTATGTTTATTTTGCATTAACCGCATCCTTCAGCTTCTGTCCCGCTTTAAACTTTGCTTGATTATACGCAGGTACATTCACGCTTTCTCTTGTTTTTGGATTCAGTCCTATTTTAGCCGCAACTTTGTTAATAGTAAAATGACCAAAACCAACTAAGGATATTTCTTTACCCTCTCTCATTACATCAATTACCGAAGAAGTAAATATATCAATTACTTTTTCTGCTTCTTTTTTAGTACAACTATGTTGGTTTGCGATATGATCTATAAATTCTGATTTTTTCATAATTTTTATTTTTAATTTAGTTAATTAATTTTATGTAATTTTTCCATTGCTTCTTCGTTACTAAGTAACGCTTGATCAGCTAAAAACATACTCCAAAAAGCTGCAAAATGTGGTTTTGAATAAACACCTGTAAAAATAGATTCTACATGGACAATAATATTCTGTTCGTCTTTAACGCAATATATACTTGAAACACAGCTTTTCTGATTTAATCTATTAATGAATTCAGCTATCTCAAGACTAAATGGTTTTTCAAATAATACACGACAAGAAAAGCTGACAATTTCAGGCTTTCTATTTTCATAAAAATAAGAACATATACAAGGTAACATTGTAGGGACAGAATGCTTGGCAAGAATACGTAAATTATTTTGTTTTTCGATTTCATACCCTAAATATTCAAGATGTGATGATATAGTAGTTAAATCGTTAAAGTTATTGTGATTTTCAGACATTATTTTTTATATTTAATTAATTATGCTGCTTCCATATCTTGAGTATAATTATATTGCTTGTTGATCCATTCAATACAAGATAGTTGCTTATCTTCTCCTAAATCAGCAATACTTTCAACGCCAGCTTTAGTACACCACTTATTTATTACTTCACTTGATACATTATGCAATGTAATAAGTTCCAGTAATTCCGCAAGTGTTTCGTTTGATTCTTCGGTTATATTTTGTAATACAGAATCAAGTTTACTGCTTATATTTTGGGCTTTTGGAGTAATATTTTTAACTTCTATTTCAAGATCATTAATATCTTTCCCCTCCATTTCCTCAGCGGTTACATGTTGACTAATTATTTCAGGAAAAGCTTTACGCAGTGCTTGTGCCTCAGCACATTTTGCTATCTGTCCGTATGGTCTTTTTTTCCACATAGTATTAGGAGCAATTGACTCTTTACTAGCAGTTGCATAGTTTTCCAACCAATATTCTTTAGCGGTAAACTCAACAATAGTATTATTTACCAGCTTTTTAACTGTTACCTTGCACCATTTTGGATAGGTAATGTCTACCACACCCAAATTACATGTAACATCTTCGCCAAACTCAGGCTCACTTACACCTGCGTATTGATTACTCCGTGCTGCCTGTATTCTATACAAACCAACTCCAGGCATAACTACGTCTTTATACTCATATCTACCAGTAAGAGAATTTTTTACATTCATTGGGACGATATGAACTGGTTTTTGCATAGGGTCTAACTTTGCCGCTTTGCAATAATCAAGAACCATCTTTATACTTTCATCTTTGGCCCCGGTATATAAGCTGTTTTTCAGTGCTGACCAGATGTGCTGATCAATTTCATTAGTGGTATTTATTGCTGTTATGTTACTCATTTTCTTCCATTTCCTCCTCTTCTATTTTTTTACTAAAGTTTCTATACAAAACTGTTACCCATATACTAGTAGCTAATATTAATACTGCGTACGCTATAATCTTATACCTCCTTTTTATCTTCTATAACTTCCCAATCTTCCGCTAAGATATCCGTTCCCGAAAAAATTGCAGGTTTTTCTTCCTTGCTACCCTCGTTATGTTCTAGTAAATACGTTATCTTCCCATCAAAACCCCGATAACCGTATACATAAACACATCTCTCTTTATCGATATAAAACCAGCTTTTACGCCTCATCCTTTTACCTTTAAACGCTTCTTTTACGGCTTCTATTATATTCATGTTTAATCCCCTCTACGCATTATATTGTATGATTAATTTATAGCGTTTTTTTAATTTTTCTATCAAATCAGGATCAGTCCCTCTTTTGCCATTTTCATAATCGCTAATCCTTGATTGCTGGGTATGAAAGGCCTCCGCCACTTGAGGAATTGTCATACCAGCCTCTTGCCTTAATCTTCTCAGTTCTTCTGCTTCTTCTTTAGTTGGTACTGGATATTTTCTCATCATTATTTAATTAAAAACATTCTCGATTGCTTAGCATGACTAATATACTTCAAATACAGCTCTTTTGCTTCATCTTTGAACTTTTTTACATCAAAAAACGACTTTGGAGCTGTATTTTTCCATGTAGCTATTACGTTCCCCTGACTATCAATTAGAACGTCATAATCTTTCATAAATTCCTGTATATCGGTCTTTAATTTCTCAATAGTGCTTTGTATCTTACTTTCTTCTTCCTTAGCCGCCTTAAGTTCTTCCCATTTTTGTATAATATTGTCTTCCGCTACTATTTCGTGATAATTACTTTGCGAGAATAAGTTAAATGTATCCCTAGTACTCACACATTTAGGCGGTATCCTTTTTTCTATATGGTTATGCCAGAAATTAATGCCAATTTTAATAAGCTTTTCTTCTAGATTTTTGTCTCTATTATAAGTATAAATCCTAAAATCCTGACCGCCAATTAGGACAGCTATATCAACTTTTGGTACATCACAGATTGCGGCATAATAAGCTACTTGCACCAGATAGGACTCAGGAATTTGGTCAGTCCCTAAGTCGCCCCATTTTTTCATCTTATAGAAATGAGCGGTTTTACATTCTAATATATATTCTCTATTACTAACCCATCTATCAATATTACAAGCAATGAATGGATGTTTAGGATGTCGAATCAATGTAGGTTGTGTTTGGATTATTACATTGCGTTCCTCTGCATATCTTTCCGCTATAATTTTTTCCTGTTTTGTCCCCCAGTAAGCAGCTTCATAATTTGGATCATCTTTTGTTAATTCTACAATAGCAGGATTTACTTTAGAGAGATATACATCAAGAGCAGTCTTATCAAAACTAGATAATCCACAAATTGCGGCTATTTCAGAGCCTCCAATATAGTTTTTACGCTCTCTTAACCATTCTTGCCTGTTTTTCATATTAATAACTTTATTTCTTTATTATTATAAATAACGCTTTATTTCTTCAAGCTGACCTAGTACCTTCTGTGGATTAAACAGTAAATGATCTTTTGCTACTGCCTGTCGTTCCAAAAATGAAACTACCAAGATACAAAATTCCCTCGGTACTACCACAAACTCATCATCAGTCTTTGATTTAATCCACATTGATAAGCTATGAGTTGAAATATCACTAAGCATACCCCAGAGAAGTTTTGAGATTTCTTCTCGCGGGATAAAACGATCCTTTATAGTCATTTTATACCTCCACTTCTCTGGTTAGCGAAAAATAAGAGCGTAATTCTTGATCAGCCGTGTAAGCATTATACTCTGCCTCCTCTATTGCCTGCTCTAGAGCTACTGGGTCGTATTCGCTAGTATCCCAGTCAACACAGTAGTCTTTGGCCCTTTCAAGTAAATACTCGTAATGGTCAATATCAACCATTAACTGGTAATAATTATCGCCGTAGTTTTCATAAGGGATATTATAGAGACTTGCTCTCTCAATCTGCTCCTCTATAAATGCTTCTCTTGCTCTCTCACCTATTCTAGCAAATGTATCCCGATCAGAGACAGATAGCTCTACGCTCTGGCCTTTAGCCTCATGAAATTTAGGAGCTTCAGTTATGTTAGCTGGCAATTGTTCTTTGCCTTGACGCTCATTAAAGATTTTTACAGCTTTCCTTAATTGCTCAAGATTAGAAAATACTTGCACCGCTTCTTTTGAGGGCAGTAACATTTTTCTTAATGTCTCTTTAGCTTTAGCAACACTAAGTTCTTCTAAATTTTTTTCTTGAACTGCATGATTTTTTGATTCTGAAAAAGTACCTTGACACAAAGGTAGCCTTAAGATATTTTGCATATATACCTTCTTCTCAATTAGGTTATAAAAAGTAAGAATTGTTGTATCTAGAAAATAAAAAAATTCTTACGGCTTTATATAAGGATTCCAGAACGTCTTAAGCTTCGAACTTAAGGCGTTTTTTTATGCCTTATAAGGTGAGTATAGAGGAGGAAAATAATAAAGTCAAGTAATTTATGAAAAAAATATATAAAAAAGTCTATTTTTGTATTTTAGCAATTTTTATGTCTTTTTATAAGCTCTTCTATTCTTATATAATTAGGACGATAAACATAACGACCATCTTTTTCTCTTATAATAAAATTTCTTTTCATTAAAGATTTTAAGCTATAATCCATTTGTTGTTTACTAGCATTTAATTTGTTTTCAATCATTTTACTAGACAAAGGATATTCCGATAAACACAAGACTTCTAAAGTAAGTTTTTGTTTTTTAGGTAATAATTCAGTATTTTTAATAGCTTCTACTAACATATTTTTATCTTGTTTCATTTTTTTCTTGACTATTTTAAATAAATAACCCTTATTTATATATGTTAGTTGTGTTTGATTTTAAAGTAGGAGGATTATGAAATAAAAACTAATTGAAAAAACGGAGGGAGTGAGCATTTTTTTTAAAGAAAAACACACAAAAAAACTCGTAAACTTTTACCAGTTACGAGGATAAGATAATATTGCCTAATAGTCAAGTGTTTTTCTTTAAAAATTACAAGTTAATAATAATTTTTAAAGAATATGGCAAAACAACAAGAGCAAAAATTAACCTTTACGGAATCATACCCAGACCAGCTAGGCAAACTCTACTCATTTAAGGAAGAAAAAGCCCGTTATCGTAAGAGTTATATTGATTGGGACAAGATAAAAAGAGCTAACAACAAAGCTATTCGTGAAAAAGCAAGATATTTAAGTAAAGATGCTCAAGGTGTTCTTGCACTAGTTATACAGGGGTTGAAAAAAGGCAAGCGTGTATTCCTAAATCACAAGTATATTTCTACAATTACGCAGTGTAAAAGAAGACAAAATCAAAATATCATTAAGCAATTAGAATCCGTCTTAGATATTACCTACCATAATTCTATTACTTATGAAGGCAAAAAATATCGATTTAGTTATGAATTTAGTTATAAGGGGCAAATAGTTCATACTGAATCCGTAGTCGTGATTCCGACCACGCTAGAACAGGAAAATATATCATCTACAGAGCATTCTATCGAGCAATTTTCTGCCGAACAAAACGACTATCTCTATATATATAAAGAAAATAAGAATATTGAAAATATAGATCTGGAATCTAATTTTTTACAAAATTCTGAAAGTTATGTTTGCCCTAAAAAACCTGTTAAATTTAAAAAACGACTTTCTAATGAGCGGAAAAAGCCGACTAATGCCGAACTTAAGGCAAGAATTTATCATTTTAACCAGTACAAAGAGCCTAAAGACCTAAAGCACCATTACCCTTTAAGCAAGGAGGATAGTACCAAGTTACAGAGCATGTCAGGGCGGGACTTTAGCTTAAACGCTATGAATGAAATACTTCTCGACATGTCAAAACGACGAGATAACCAATTCTGTTCAAAAGCCCAGTTTTTAGCATATTTCGGCAAATGCCTGCGATTTGAGATGCGGGATGCCGTAAAAACCGGTAATGATAATTTCTGCATAAAAGCTAATATTCCCAAGGAAGAAGTCCCAGAAAAAACTAAGACAACCTACGAAATAGAGCTAAAAGCTTATGACTTAGAGAATAGAACCACGGATGGTTTTCAAAGGCTGTCGGTCTTTGGGATAGTTGATAAATTTCAATTTAATAATTAAGGAGGTTGTTATGAGCTTAAATCCAAGCAAGTCTATTAAAAACAATTATAAACACTTTAAAGCTGTTATTGGAACAGTCAGTGAAGAACTTGATTATTTTGGGGAATCTAAGGCAGTCCTATCGTTACACAAGGTATATTTAAAAACTAGAGGAGATAAACCTATTGCTGATTATGTTCTTATCAACAAAAGCAAAGCAACCGAGTCTTTGTTTGAGATAGAATGCCAAGGTCTAATCAATCAGGAAATATCATTTTACGGCAAAATACTTGATTTTAAGGAGGTACAATTATATGAGGGGATGAAATTTCTACAGAATGAATCTCACTGTAAAATCGGATATATAAAAAATCTGAATATTCATTTTGAAAAGAAAGAAAAGAAATAATATTTTTTTATTTAAAAAGTGCAATTAAAATAGCGATGTTACTTATTAAAACAGTTAAAATAAGGGGTATGAACCACTTCACCAAGTCAATCTTAGCTTCTTTTATTTCTTCTTTTAATTCAGACTTAACCCCTAAAATTTCAGCTCTTACCTCAGTTATATCGGCTTTTAATTCAGCTTTAAGTAGAGCTAGATCATTTTTAGTAGCTAATTGGTCACTTTGGTCATTTATAGCATCTACAATTAGCTCAGCATGTTCTTCCGTGAAGCCATGTTGTGTGAATTTCTTTACTACTGCATGTGTATTTAATATAGCCATATAGTTTTTATTTTATCTGTATTAATAATTAATGAGCAAAAAACCGTAATATAAGTCTCCTTTAAATTATTCATTTAAAGGAGCGAGACAAATATACATCAGAAAGACAAAAAAATCAAAACTGATGTAAAGTATATTGTACATAATAAATTAAAAAGCATCTTTAATAAAGATCAATAAATTATTTATAATAATAGTAGTTTATCATTAATTAGTTTTTAATTATGGATTATTTAGAACCTTGCCAATATTCCACCAGATTAATAGAAAAATTGGAATCATTAGATACTAAAAATATACTGGATTTTGATTTGATCAATAAAGCTATTTATTGGGCTAAGAAGTATCACGGCGATCAGAAAAGAAAGAGTGGTGAGGCATATTATACCCATCCGCTAGAAGTAGCTTATATGATATCTGAACATAAGCTAAAAACTGATGTAATAGTAGCTAGTATTTTACACGATATTATTGAGGATACTGAAGTTACAGCTGGAATGATTATCGATAATTTTGGGTGGAGAATAGCTGAGATAGTTGATAGACTTACTCGTGATAGACCTGATGGTAGTAAGTTAACGGTAGAAGAGATTTTAAATAATTCTTACCAAGAAAAGGATAAGGAGGTCTTGCTGATAAAACTATTTGATAGATTTCATAATATACAGACCATAGGAAGTATGACACCTGAAAAACAGAAAAAAATAGCTCATGAGACTTTACAAGATATAATTAGCTTAACAACTATTTTTCAGGATTTAAACTTAGAAATAGAGCTTAATACAAAAAGTTTTACCATATTATACGGAAAGGAAATTGCCGATCAGATGATAAAAAAAAGATATAATATTTTTTCTATTTCCGATAGTTACCAACCGCCACTTCCAACTTTTCAAAATGAAATATAGCATATATAAATCCCGCTATCATTGGTAATATAATAGCTAACATTCCCCAGCTACCGATGTACTCTGTTAGGTAAGCTAACCCGAATGAAGTAATTAAATAAATAAATGCACGTGATATAGCATATAACATACTAGCATAGGTAAAACGCTTAAATACTGGAAAATGTTTATAACAAATTGGCATAGCAGAAGAGTAAGAAAGCAAAAAGAAAGTTATAACCCCCTCAAAAATAAAAAATGTGTAATAGTTGCAATCATAGATAATAAGTGAAAATATAACTATAAGTAATGTAAAAATTGTTACTTTAATTTTTAATAAAAGTAGAGGATAAATCCAATAACTAATAACAGTAAAAAACAAAAAGCTTAGTACTTGTATTATAGACAAAATCAAATTATGGGTGATTATTTCGGCAGAAGATAAATTGAAAGAGTTTTTTAATATTAAGGCACAATGCACATACACAAAATAAAAACATACTGGCCAAGCACATTGCATAAGATATAGTGCTAAAGCGGTTTTAAATTCTACTTTTTCTGTATAGATTTTGTTACTTTTTTTACATTCTGCAAGTCTTTTACGAGCATCAGTAAAATCCTTTGTTTCTTTTAATAGAACTCTAGCCTTTGCACCTATTAAAGCGACTATTGCCCCAATCCAAAATACAGTACGCCAATTTAATCCGTAATTGGTAGTATACCAAGCAATAATTAAAGCCCCCATACCTCCGATACTAGAAAAAACAGTTATAGTACTTACAGAAACGTATTGTATAGGTGGTTTAGTAATTTCTGTTACGTATAGCTCTGCCCCTATTACTTCCCCCATAGATGACATGCCTTGAATAATACGGCATATTGTAATAACCCAAGAAGCAGTGATCCCTATTTGTTCATAAGTTGGAAGATTAGCCATAACTACACATGAAATAGCCATCATAAAAGTAGTTATTATTACTGTTGCTTTACGTCCTATATTATCGCCAATATAGCCAAATATTAAAGCTCCTATAGGTCTCAAAACATAAGTAGAACAAAAAGCAAATGCCGTAATTAATGAAGCAGTAAAAGGATCAGTTTTAGGAAAAAATAACTCGTTAAGAAGTACCGCCATGTGAACATATAACATAAGGTCGGTAGGGTCGAGGTCAGGCGCGCATACTCAAACTCAAGAGCCACGTTTCCTGCCCCCGCCACGTCAAACCCGCCGTGCGGTTTTCCCGCAACGGGCTTTCCCTTAGAATTTCGTATCCAAGTTTATGAGACCTAATTGAACAGGAGTTACTTTCAAGAGGTGGTATCCATTATATAACCCTAAGGTTTTATAAAGTGTCTCTTTACTCCATCTCTTCCATCCAAATCCTTGACGCTTTTGGGCATACATAAGATGTCTTCTCAGCTTCTTTTCTACCCAGTCTTTGATAAATGCAAAGCATTCACTTGAGTTCCCGATCCTAAAATAGGATACCCAACCTCTTAGAATTGGGTTGATCTCATCGATAACTTGTCTTACATGATGTGATCGATGTTGTCGGAATACTTCTTTGAGCTTTCTCAACAGTTTTGTACGACTTTCTATTTTAGGGAGGCGCAGTACTCCTTCTTTTCCTTGCCTTGTCCGTATTCGTTTGAAGCGGAAACCAAGGAAAGAGAAAGTGTTACCTTTTTCTGCATATACAAGTCTAGTTTTATCAGTGTTCAGCGTAACTCCAATCTTACTAAGTTCTTCTCGAAGCCTTTTATAAGCAGCTTTAAAGAGCCATTCCCATTTTTGATAACTATCAACTAAAATCACAATGTCATCGGCCCATCTATAATATTCTAGATTAGTGTAGCTTTTGCCTTGA
>Ga0114963_10000825_pt1 | contig 21171 bp, 28 predicted proteins | sample C_131016_EF_Meta_FD_87019 | JGI IMG/M metagenome (GOLD analysis project Ga0114963, IMG submission 87019) | Freshwater microbial communities from Lake Croche, Canada to study carbon cycling - C_131016_EF_MetaG | ecosystem: Environmental > Aquatic > Freshwater > Lake | place: Lake Croche, Canada...
AGAAGCAGAGGAGCTACTCATGGCGGAATCCGCCAACGAAACGCCCGCCGAGGTCACTGAGACCAAGGTGGAAGCCACGGCGACCGTCGTCGTGGACGCCCCCAAGGTCGATGCCGCCGAGAGCGACGCGCTCAAGGCAACCATCGAAACCCTCACCAAGAAAGTTGACGACATGCAGAAGGTCATTGCGACTCGCGAGAGCCGTGCCCCGGCTGTCCACGTTGTTGAAGACATCCGCAGCGAGCGGGTGATCGAGGCGGCTCTGTGCCTTCAGGGCGGTCTGCCCAACGCCGATAAGGCGTTTGACGACCGGACGCTGGAAGCGGCCCACAAGGCTCGTCGGACCACCAGCATCGGCGAAGTGCTGATCGAGGCTGCCCGTGCCAACGGCTACACCGGCTCGGCTCGGATCTCGGCTGGCAATTGCGAGCCGGTTCTCAAGGCGGCGTTTGCCACGCAGGACATCAGCAACCTGCTGTCTGCCGTGGTCAACAAGTTCCTGCTCAACGGCTTCAACGCCGTCGAGAGCGTTTGGCAGGACGTTTCTGCTGTTCGCAACGTGAACGACTTCAAGGCGATCAACCTCTTCCGGTTGAACGGCTCGTTCAAGTTTCAGAAGGTCGGCAACGCCGGCGATCTGAAGCTGGCGCAGGGTTCTGACTACAAGCGGTCGCTGAACGCCGAGACCTACGGCATCAGCACCAGCCTGACCCGTCAGGACATGATTAACGACGACTTGAACGCTCTCTCGCAGATCCCGCAGCGGATCGGTCGTGGTGCGGCTCTGTCGCTCAACGAAGTGATCTGGGGCGAGTTCCAGGGCAGCAACAGCAGCTACTACCAATCGGTGTCGGCGGGTTCCGGCAACGCTCTGTCGTTCGACAGCCTCTCGGCTGCCACGACTGCGTTCCGCAAGCTGAACGATCCCGATGGCAACCCGCTGTCGATTCCTCCCCGCGTGCTCCTCGTTCCGCCGGAACTTGAGCTCACCGCTGCTCGTCTCATGACGACATCGGCGCTCATCGCTTCCTCGCTCGGCAGCACGTCGAGCAAGGTGGTCGAGCCGTCGGCGAACGTCCTGGCTGGTCGGTATCGGGTGCTGGTCAGCAACTACCTGACGTCTGCTTCGACGTGGTGGCTGCTTGCCGACGCTGCCGATCTTCCGGCTCTTGACGTCGTGTTTCTGAACGGTCAGCAGGCTCCGACCATCGAGCAGATGGCCCCTGACTACCAGAACCTCGGCGTGATGATGCGTGGCTACATGGACTTCGGCGTCACCAAGGCCGAGCCGCTGTCGTGCCTCCGCATGGCGACCGCTTGAGCCTAACGAATGCAAACCGTGACCGCCGGGCGGGAGACGAAACCCGCCCGGCGGCATGACGACTCAAACCTTCAAACCAAAGAAACGAGGTGATTTCCATGGGCTTTGCTCAGGCTTATCAGTGTGATCCAGACCATATCGACTACACGCCGTCCTCGGCTGTCGGCGTTGGCGACGTGGTGCAGCTCGGCGATCTGTTCTGCATCGCTGATCGTCCGATTCCGGCGAACGTCAAGGGTGCTCTCGCCGTTGAAGGCGCGTTCATTCTTCCCAAGGCGAGCGGCAGTGCGATTGGCGCTGGCGTTACCGTCTACTGGGATGCCACCAACAACGTGATCACCGCCACGGCTGGCAGCAACAAGCGTGCTGGCAACGCCATCGAGGCTGCTGCCTCGGGTGACGTTCTTGTGAAGGTGGCGATCAACTACGTCGGCTAGTCCCGTCCCGTCCCACCTGCAAGCCGCCGGCCAGCGCGTTTTCATCCTTTCCGCCTGGCCGGCGGTCTTGTAGCCAGAGGTGCCCATGTCCGACCTACTCGCCAGCGGTGCAGCGTGGCTCGCCGGTCAGTTGGCGGCGGGTGCGTCTCGGTCTGTCCGCTACTCTCGAGGTGCGGACTACGGAACGGTCAGCGCCACGATTGGCACAAGCCGGTTTGAGGCTCAAGGCACCAGCGGCGTGATTGAGCAGTGGGAGTCGCGTGACTTCGTTATCAAGGCTGGCACGCTCCCTTTTGGTGAGCCACTGCGGCATGACAAGATTGTGGACACGATCAACGGCGTTGACATCACCTACGAGGTGACGAGCCCGCGTGGCGTCCCGGTGTTCCATTACGGCGACGCATTCAGGCAGACGGTGCGAGTCCACACGATTGCCACTGCCGAGGCGTCGCAGGTCACTCCGACGCTCAGACGTCGCTTCTGGGGCTCGTTTGCTGCCGAGACGATTACGGACGCACAGATCGTCGCCAGCCTCGCTAATGACCTTGGAGGCTCTCGGGCACAGTCGAGGACGATTGCTGCACAGACTGCGTATATCTATGTCGTCCTGCCGACGAGTTTTGGCGTACCGACGTTTGCCGTCAGCGGTCTGACGTCGTCCGCCTGGGAGACGACGCAGCGGACGATCACGTTCAGCGGTCAGGCGGCGACGAGCTACGGCATCTATCGCTCAACGTATCCGATCACCGGCACCGTCAATCTGGTGGTCACATGACGCAGATTCGAGGCACTAACGTACTGGCTCCGGTCGTGCCGTTTGACACGACTGACCAATTTGCCACGCACTACGCACTGTACGGAAAAGGTGGATACCGCAGCGTTTCAAACACAACAGAGAGAGACGCGATCACGCTCCTACGGAGAGAGCCTGGGATGCTTGTCTATGTCTCTGCGACCGGACTGATCTATCGACTTGAAAGCGACCTGACGACGTGGACGGCGCTTGAACAATCAATCACAGACGGGGGCTCCTACTGATGGCAAACACTATTCGCATCAAGCGTCGGGCAAGTGGTGGCGGCACTGGAGCCCCTGCGAGCCTTCAGAATGCGGAGCTCGCATTCAATGAACAGACGAACGTGCTGTATTACGGCACGGGCACGGGAGGCTCGGGCGGCTCTGCGACTAGCGTCATCGCAATTGGTGGCAGTGGTGCGTTTGCCACGCAAGCCTACGTGGCATCTGCCGTGGCTGGCGTGTCCGTTGACCTGTCTGGCTACGCTGCGCTCGCTGGTGCGTCATTCACCGGCAACGTCGTGGTCGGTGGCAATCTGACGGTAAACGGCACCACGACGACGATCAACTCGACGACGCTGACCACTGCCGACAAGAACATCGAGCTAGCCAAGGGCTCAACTACTGACGCAGCTGCTGACGGTGGCGGCATCACAATTCACGCCGCGGCTGACTACACGTTTAACTGGGTGGCGAGCACCTCGGCCTGGACGTCGTCCACGCACGTCGATCTGGCCAGCAGCAAGGCGTACAAGATCGCCGGCACAAACGTACTCACGGCTACGGCCCTCGGTTCTGGCGTGACGTCGTCCAGCCTGACGAGCGTTGGCGCTCTGTCGAGTGGTTCGCTCGCTGCTGGATTCACCGCTGTTGGCGTCGGTCAAGGCGGAACGGGTCTCACGTCTGCCGTTTCTGGTCTGCTCAAGGGAAACGGCTCGGCGTACTCGGCTGCGACGGCGGGAACGGATTATCTCGATGGCAACTCGACACTTGACTGCGGGACGTTTTAAGCGTGGCGAACACGATTCAACTACTGCGCTCAACGACCGCTGGCAACAAGCCCGCTTCGCTTGTCTCTGGACAGATAGGGATCAACGAGGCGGACGGGCGGCTGTGGTATCGCGGAGTCGGTGGCACCGTTACGCCGCTGCCGTCTGTGGTGAGCTACGCAACCACGGCATCGTTCCCGGCGACAGGGCTGGCTGGACTTCTGTACCTAAGCTCTGACACATCGAAACTGTATCGCTGGGAATCAACGATATACGTCGAGGTCGCTTCTGTGGCGACGAGCGTGTCTGCCAGTGACATCACCTCGGGCAGGTTGGATGATGCTCGTCTTAGCTCGGCAATCGCCACTTATGCAGGCATAGCCACGGCGTGGAATCAACCATCGGCATCGCTGGACATTTATCCGCGTGGAGAGGCTGGCAGTGCAGGCATCGCACAGGGCTCTGGAACAATTTATTGGACCTTCTTCACACCTTCGGCAACGATCACCGTATCGTCAATAACGATGGTCTCAGGAACCACGGCGGCGTCTGGCCTGACGCTTGCGAGAATGGGCTTGTACACGTTTGACGAAACCACGGCCACGCTTGTGGCGCGGACGGCATCCGACACTACGCTCTTCGGCACCGTCAGCACCGCGTACCAGCGCAGCCTGTCTACAACTGGCGGATACCCAGCCACCTACACCCTCAACGCTGGAAGTCGATACGGGGTCGGTGTTATTTGCGTTGGCACGACCGCACCTCTGTATTCGGGCCGCTTGATGAACGCTGGCGTATCTGGCCTCACGCCGCGATGCAACGCAGCGTTGGCATCGCAAACCGACCTCGTCACGTCAAGCAGTTTGGCGACAGCACAGGGGCAACCGTGGGCGAGGCTAACGTGACCGTCACCACCACCTACATCGGCGTCGTTGACGGCATGCACACGTACGAAGTGCGTGACGATTCAGGCACGATCATCGGCTGCAACCGCTGCCCATACCCGCCATGCCCAGGCGAGGGCTGGGTGTTGGACGAGGCGAACTGCGTGTGGATTGAGGCATAGCCGGTCTTTCGGCGACCCTGTGCGGCGACAATCGCCAGCCGAGGTGCCGCGATGTCCAACACGTTCTCATTACTGCCCGGCCAGCTTGACGTCACCTTTGTGGTTGGCGATGAAGTCAATGTCGCCATTAATCTGGGCGTGAACATCACCGGCTACACGCTTCAATCGGTAGTCTACGTGGCGAGCACGGGCGGCTTCCAAGGTGGCGGCGGCGGCACTGTTTCGACTGTAGGTGCGACGGCTGCAACGCCAACGATTCAAGTGGTGACTGCGTCCACCGGATCGATCATCTGGAGTTTGACGGAAGTGCAGACGGCATCGCTGACGCCAGCGTACAAGTACCTCTGGTATCTCCGCTGGATTACGCCTAGCACGACGATGACGAGGACGATCTTGGCTGGCAGCTGTATCCCGAGGGCACCGGGCGCATGAGTGAGATTACAGTCTCGGTCGTCGGCTCAACCACGATCAATCCGACAGTTGGCAACGGCGACACGGTCAACGTCACGATTGCATCTACCGGCGAGCGTGGACCTACCGGATCGCAGGGCGCTGCTGGCCCTGCCAACTCACTGACGATAGGTACGGTAAGTCAGGGTGCTGCTGCTGCCACGCTAACCGGCACGGCACCCAACCAGGTGCTGAATCTGGTTCTCCAGAAAGGCGACTCCGGCACGCCGGCCACGAACATCGAGTTGCAGGCCACTGGCACGCACATCCAGTGGCGTCTCGTCGGTGCGTCAACGTGGACGAATCTCGTTGCATTGTCGGCAATCACGGGACCGACAGGCAGCACGGGAGCCGCTGGCACTCCAGTGGAGTTGCAGGCCACCAGCACGTACATTCAGTGGCGATACGTTGGCGGCACAAGTTGGACGAACGTCGTCGCGCTGTCGTCGCTTGTCGGTGCTACGGGTGCCACTGGCGCGACTGGACCGCAAGGACCAGCGGGCACGGTCAACCTATCCGACGAGACGCCGCAGCCGCTTGGCGTGGCGAATGCTGGCACGGCACTGTCAGCAGCTCGAGCTGACCACGTCCACGCCGTTGGCTCAATCACATACTCATCGCTTTCTGGCATCCCATCGACGTTTGCCCCATCGGCCCACTCGCACGCTGTGAGCGACGTGACGGGGCTACAGACGGCCTTGGATGGCAAGCAGGCAAGTGGCACATACGCCACGCTGGTGGGCGGGACGGTGCCATCATCGCAACTGCCAAGCTATGTAGACGATGTCATCGAATACTCGGCGCTCAGTGCATTCCCATCGACAAACGATGGCGGGAAGATTTTTGTCGCCCGAGACACGGGAAAAATCTACCGCTGGAGCGGCTCGACGTACATCGAGATCTCGCCTTCGCCTGGCTCGACTGACAGCGTGACGGAGGGCAGTACAAACCTGTACTACACCAACGCTCGCGCTGCTTCTGCGGCTCCCGTGCAGGCCGTCAACAGCAAAACCGGCGCGGTCTCGCTGACCTACTCTGACGTTGGTGCCGCTGCATCGAGCCACAAGCATTCACTCGCAGACATTTCACAGTCTTCTGCGACGAGCGGTCAGGTGCCAACGTGGAGCGGAACTGCGTGGACTCCTGCAACGCCTAGTGCCGGTGGAGTGACCAGCGTTGCGGGACAGACCGGCACGGTGACGCTTGCCCAACTAGCGTCATCCGGCACCGCGTCATCCACGACGTTCCTCAGAGGCGACGGTGCGTGGGCTGCGGCAGGCTCGACGGATGCCTCGTCGCTCGCGTCTGGCACCGTTCCCGCTGAGAGGTTGCCGCTAGCGACAACGAAGGCGGCTGGTGCGGTGATTGTCGGCAGCGGCCTGTCAATTACTGCTGGCGGCGTTCTATCGCGAGTGAAGTACGATCCGGCAGACGCGCCGGGTGCGCCAAGCGGCATATCATTCAACAATTCCAACGGTCTGTTGTCGTGGAACGCAAGCCCCGGCGGGGTCGCAACCAATTACGAGGTTCAGCGGTCTGCTCACGGAACTGAGGCGTACTCCGTACTCTCCACTACCAGCGGGTTGTCGCTTTATCTCAGCAATTACCTAGGTGCGTGGAACAGCGACGACAAGTTTCGTATTCGCGGCCTGAACGCCGACTCGCTGCCCGGTGCGTGGGGCTATCAAGAGGGTGCCGTGCCGGGGGGCGGCGGCACCGGCAGCGTGGTGGAGGTGGCTACATACTCTGCACTGCCGTCACCGGGCGAAGCTGCGACAATCTATATCATCCTGAACACATCAAAAATCTTCAGATATGATGTTGCAGGCTCGACGTATGTCGAACTCTCTCCAGACGGTTCTGTCGACGGCCTGCTCCGATCTTTGTTCAGGCCCGGCCCGCCGACATCCGTCACGGCGACGGCGGGCAACGCTCAAGCGACCCTGTCGTGGACGGCCCCGACAGGAACAATCGCACAGGCACCAGTAACTGACTATGTTGTCCAGTATTCCACGAACTCTGGTTCGTCGTGGAGTACTTTTTCCGATGGCACATCGACGGCAACTAGTGCGATTGTGACGGGCTTGCAAAACGGCACCTCGCACACGTTCCGCGTGGCTGCGACAAACGTCCTCGGCACTGGGACTTATTCCACACCGTCGGCTGCGGTGACGCCGAGTGCAGGTGGCTCAGACCCCAGCATATCCAGCGTATCGCTCCTGCTTCACATGGAGGGAGCGACGCTCGTCGATAGCAGCACCAATAACCTCACTGTGACTGCGTTGGAGGACGGTCGCGCTCCAACGAATCCGTATCTGGTCACGACTGAGAAGAAATTTGGATCGAAGTCGTTTTACGGCAGTGGAGCCAGTTACTCAGTAAATGCGGAAACGCAGACATCATCCGCTCTTGGATTTGGTACAGGCGATTTCTGCATCGAGGGCTGGGCTTTTCACAAGTTTGCCGACTCCGGATTGTCATATTTGTTTTACTTTACCAACGGCGTGTTTGTTGCCATACAACGAGTTGATGGTGTCCCGCAGTTGCGCATAAACAACGGAAGCTGGCTGTACACTGATGGCACTGCCGTGCCCAATGCCCAGTGGAACTACATCGCCGTCTCGCGGACAAGCGGGCAACTCAATGCCTATGTCAATGGCACGCGAGTGCTTTCTGCTGCCGATACTCGCGACTACGGTTCGAGCAGCAAGTTCTATACGGCGATTAATTTCAACGGATATGTGGACGAGATTCGCGTCACGAAGGGCACGAATCGCGGAATGACAGGTGCCACTATCGACGTGCCCACGGCAGCGTTCCCCGATTCATGACGAGGTAGCACATGGCACTCTCTTTTCCAAGCTCGCCCAGTGTGGGCCAGACCGCCACGGTCAACTCGCGGCAATATGTATACGTTGGAAACAACGTCTGGGAACTCGTTGCAGTGAGCGGCGGGATCAACCCTATGATTCGCACTATTCTGTTCGGGATGTAAGGCATGGCAAATCCAAACCTCGGCTCGGCTGCAAACGTCTTTGCCAACAACGCCTCGTTGTCGCTCACCTCGACGAGCGCGACGTTGCTTGTCAGCAACGCGGCGAGCAGCGGCAAAGTCTATGTGTTGGACGGCATCACCGTTGCCAACATTGACACTGCCAACGCCGTGACTGTGACGGTGACGTTCTACCGCACTGCCGACAACAGCGGCACCGCTTACGAGTTGGCGTCCACGGTGAGCGTGCCAGCAAACGCCAGCGTGATCGTCGTTGACAAGGCACAGGGCATCTCGCTGCTTGAGGCCCAGTCGATCTACGCGACGGCGGGCACGGCGTCAAAGCTCAAGATCAACGCCTCGTGGAAGGAACTCTCGTAATGCGTCCACGCGGCGGCATTATCGGCGCGAGCATCACGCCCACGCAGACGGCGGCGAGCGGCGTATGGACTGTCCGCGAGGCCGATGCGTATGCACGCAGCGGTGCGTGGCCTGCACTTCCCGGTGCGCCTACGAGCGTGAGTGGAACGGCTGGCAACGCGCAGGTTGCTCTGACATGGACGGCACCGTCGGCTACTGGTGGTAGCTCGATCACTGACTACACGGTGCAGTATTCGAGCAACAGCGGCAGCAGTTGGACGACGTTCACGCGGTCGGCTTCCACTGCTGCTAGCGCGACAGTGACAGGACTGACAAATAGCACGGCATACATTTTTCGCGTGGCGGCTGTTACGGGTTACGGCACTGGAGCTTTCTCGGCGGCGAGCAGCAGCGTTACGCCTACCGCTGCGAATTCATTTTCGGCTGTGCCAGCCGGGTGGACAGGATCGGGAACCAGCGGAATCCCAGTTACTCCAAACGCTGGTTTTTCGACACAAAAAACACTTACAGCAGGAGTCTCTGGCACATTGCGGATCACTGGCTCTGTTCGCGTTGATGTTGACGATACGTGTGGAGTCATTCAAGTGAACGGAACGACTGTGAAGACATTCTCTTCGCTAGGAACTGACACTGCGCAGTCTGTGAATATTTCACAAACAATCAGTGCAGGTCAAAACGTAGTGTTCACTGCGTGGAATGGTGCGCAATACTCAAATTGGGGAACAAACCTACAGATTTGGATCGCATGAAGCACCTCCTCCTCGACATCCTGCTCACGTCCGCCGTCACCGGCTTCGTCCTGTGGCGTTGGTCGATGCTGCTACCTCGCGTCCTGCGAGCGGTTCAGCCGGTGGCGTCTGCGGTGTTTGAGCGGCGACGAGAGATCAAGGCACTGCAAGAGGAGCCAGCGAGATGAGCAGCGTCCTCCGAAGCATCGCCGACAGCCTGGCCGCGGGCCTTCAGTCCGTAACGTGGGCCATTCCGTCCACCACTGTCGAACGTCGGAACTGGGTGAACGTGGACGTAGACGCGATGAGCGTGCCTCAAGTGTTCGTCGTTCCTGGTAGTGCGGACATGACGCGGGTCAGCAGGACGCACATGCAGATTGACTACACGGTCAACGTGTTTGTCGGTCGTCAGGCTCACGCGGATTCCGACGTTGACTTGATGATGGATCTAGCAGACTCCGTGTCGCTGCAAGTGCGAGCACACTACTTTCAGGGAGTTACGTGGCCGGCTGGCGTAACGAGCCCGCAGGCAGTCAGCATTGACTTGAATCCCGACGACGCTCTTGCGGAGCGGAACGTCTGGCGTGCGGTGATCACGGCGACGTACAGGGTGTTTGAGAGCAACGTGCTTCCGTAGGAGGCTGCTATGCCGTCGATGCTTTCTGGCATGAGCCGGGCATTTATCCGCCCCGGCATGATCGGCGGCAATCGCCGCGAGATGTCATCGGCTACGCTCGGCAGGCTCCAGCTGCGGGCGAGCATTCGCGGGAACTTCTTTGACAAGGCGAAAGCACAAAGGCTGATCGGCAAAATGAACGCCAGAGTGTTGTCGCTGCTTGGCAGGGACATCATGCAGGAGGCGAAGAAGGGCATTGGCCAGACTAGGCCAAAGACATCAGCCGCAGCTAGGAAACGTCTTGGTCGTGGAAAACCTGTGGAGTTCGTCGGCGGTCTGTACCTAGACATCACGGCGTATGGGTCTGGAGAGCCAAGGGCAGCAGGAAACCCGATCAAGTCTTGGGCACCAAAAAGGTGGTTTTACAAAGACATCATCTACAAGCTTGATGCCGCTCGCATGACCGCCGTGATCGGCACCTACAAGACGGCACCGTGGATGGCCCAGCTGCACCAGATGGGCGGTGCGGTGAAGCAGACGGCGTGGCGTATCGGGGTGGGCGCGGCACGGAATGCGTACCTACGGAAGTCGGCTGGCAGGAGCGGTGCAGGGCGTGACGCTACCGGGCGTTTCACCAAGGGTCAAAGCCTCGGGCCGCAACGCAACCAGTACGAATACGGTGCGTTGATGTGGCAGATCGACAAGGCTGGAAAATTCAAGGGTTCTAGGAATTGGGAACGCACCACGATGACCCGTATGGCACGCTACCCAGCCCGCCCGTACATGGCTGGCTCTAAGCGTGTAGACGCTGCCGTTGCGAAAGCTAACGAGAAATGGCGGAACATGCTGGCGAGAAACTAGCCACGGCACACCCGGTCTAGTTTCCGCCATGCTGCCCATACCGTGAGCAAACCAGCCGCACCGCTGGCACTCGCACACAAGGGCACCACATGCCAGCATCTCCTCCTTCGGTCACGATCACGCTCGGCAAGGACGTGACCGTCACGGGCGTCACCAACGCTCGCTCTGCCACCGTCACGAACTCGGCTTCGGACGTTGACGTCACCAAGTTTGGCGACACAAGCCGCAAGTTCCGCAAGGCTCTCATCGAGCAGACGATTGAGCTTGAGTGCGTTGACGCTCCAGGCGTCAGCATCGGCGGCACGTTCACAATCGGCGGCACGCAGACCGGCAACGCCACCTACGTCGTCACGAACATCGCTCAGAGCCAGCCGCTTGACGGCATCATCACCTACACCGTTTCCGGCAGCCGCACGACCGTTTCTGCCTAACACACACAGGGAACCGCACACATGGCTATTACTCTTGGCAAAGACGCAGGCTCCGCTCCTCCGTTTGGCACAGGCGTCATCTCGGCGACCTACACGGAGGAGTGCGAGACGATCGACATCTCCAACCGTTCCAACATCGGCGGTTCGTCGGGTGCTCCTGGCCGGAAGGTTAGCAAGGCCGGATTCATTACGAAGACGTGGGAAATCGAGTGCCATGACCCGACCGGACTGATCACAAGCCTTGAGGCGTCTGGCTCATCGTTCTCTGTCATGAGCGTGACGGAGAATATCGGCGTGGATGGTGCTGTGACGTTCAACGTGACGGCCAAGGAATTCACCTGATGGCGATCACGCTGGGGAAGGATTGCACCATCTCTCTCGATGGTGGCTACATCGCCAGCGCTCGCAACGTGACGCTGACAGAGTCGGCTCGCACCATCGAAGTCAATCCGTACGGCAGCCGGTACGCAGCTACCTACAGCACGGGCTACGAATGCACGGTGAGCGTTGAGCTCAACGACGTCGAGGGGCTTGGCACGGCATTCCAACGAATGCACACGGGCGGCACGTTCATGGTCAATGGCGGTGCCGCTGGGTTCTCGTTCCTGGCCGTGCTAACCGGAATCACCGAGACAGACCCCGTGGATGGCGTGGCGACGTTCACGCTCGAGGGCAAGATGACCGACCCGAGGCTTGTGAGGTAGCAGATGCGTGAGTTCAGGGACGACCAGGGCAGGCCGTGGCAGGTGGCGTTGACCGTTGCTTCTGCGCTGCGTGTCCGCGACAACGTCACCGTTGACGTCGTGAACGAGCAGACCGGCGAGCGGAAGACCGTGCCATTCGACATGGTCGATGCCGCCAACATCTCGCAGACCTTCCAAGTGCTGCGAAGCCAGTACGCCAAGATCGGCGAGATCCTTTACGCACTGCTTACCAAGCAAGTCGAGACCAAGGGACTGAGCAGAGAAGACTTCCTTGACGGTCTGCGTGGCGATTCTTTGGACGCTGCGACGAAAGCACTTGAGGCAGAGCTTGTCGATTTTTTCCCGCAGCGCCTCCGCAAGATGATCTCGTTGCTCGCTCAGAAAATGGACGAGGTCGCAAACGAGATGCTGGGTCGAGCGGAGGCGGGACTGGAGAAGGCGACGATCGAGAGTCTGGCAGGAGCGTCTGGGACGCAATCTGGGAAGCCGCAGGAATCCTCGGAGTCCATCCCGGCAAGTGGACCGTCAGACAACTCTTCGCCGCTCGCGACAGCCGCCTAGAGCATCAGTGGTGGCATACCGCCAACCTGTTGGCACAGGCAGCGAATATAAACCGAGACAAGCACAGCCCAAGAGTCGATCCGCGAAAACTCAACCCATACGCCAGACAGCCAAAGCCGAGACAAGCCACGCCGGAAGATCTCGCTAGGCTGTTCGGCAAAGATTGGCAGAAGCACGTATGAGCGCGGGAGCAGTCAGAGCCGGCGGCGTGTTCGTTGAGATCGGTGCCGATCCGAGAAAGTTCTTCTCGGCGCTCGGCAAGGTCAACGGGCAGATTGGCAAGCTTGGAGCGTCAATGTCGTCCGCTGGGACGAAAATGGCTGCGATGGGCGCAGGCATCGTCGGCCCGATCTTTGCGTCTGCGATGGCATTTTCCAACGTAGGCAGTGCGCTCAATGACATGAGCAAGCGCACGGGCGTGGCATCGGAATCGCTGTCTGTGTTGCAGTTTGCAGCTGAACAGACCGGCACAGACATGGCTGGCGTTGAAACAGCACTCAAGAAGATGCAGAAGGCCATCTTCGCAGCTGGCAACGGAAGCGAAGAGGCTGCAAAAGCTCTTGCTTTAGTTGGGCTGTCTGCTGCGGATTTGTCTGGGCTCTCAGCTGACCAGCAGATTGGGAAGATCGCCGACGGGTTGATGGCGATTCAAGACCCTGGCACGCGGGCCGCAGTTGCCATGCAGATATTTGGCAAGTCTGGCACTGACATCCTGCCGATGCTGGAAGGCGGCTCTGCTGGCATGGCAGCTTTTGCAGCCGAGGCAAAGCGGCTTGGGCTCGTCATGGACTCTGACACGGCTGCAAAGGCTGACGCACTCGGGGACGCAATCGACGCCGTAAAAGCGTCAATGAAAGTGGCATTTATCCAAGTTGGTGGGGCTGTGGCACCGATGCTGACGCAGCTGGCGCAGGGGCTCGCCATCGTCGCCGCAAATGTCGGGAAGTTCATCAGCGAAAATCAGGCGCTTGTGGTGTCAGTACTCAAGGGCGGTGCGGCTCTTGTGATGATTGGCAGCGGCGTGGGTGTGCTTGGGCGCTCTATCAGCCTGGCGTCTGTGTCGTTTAGCACTCTTGGAAAAGCAGCCTCACTGGCTGTGTCTCCGCTGACGATGCTGATCGGCAGCGCCAGCGGCGTTGCCAAGAGCTTCACGATGGCGATGCCGCAGACGCTCAAACTGGCGAACACAATCGGTTCCTCAATGCTTGGTGCGTCGGCGTCAGTCGTGTCATTCGCGTCAACGGCTGGAAGTTCACTCGCTGGATTTGCTGTGTCAGGGATACGCAGCGTTACGTCGTACGGAAATGCTTTGCAAGGTGTGTTTGCAAGTCAGTTTCGTATTGCACGGTTCATCGGGCAGTCGTTTGGCGAAGCAGCGGTCACGGCGTTTTCCAAGACGGCAATGTCAATCGGCGTGGTCAAGTCGGCAGTGAACTCAATCGGCAAGCCGTTAGTGTCGGCTGGTCGCGGCGTCCTTTCTCTCGCTGTTCAGATTGGGCAGCTTGCAATGCCGTTGGCGTCAGTGGCCGGGTCAGGCATGTCACGATTCGTGTCTGACATCGCTGGCGGCCTAGCGTTCACATACAAGTCTTTTGTTTGGTGGGCTACTGGTGCGTCAGCACGGATGGCACAGTACGCCGCGAGCCTTGCGGGTGCTACGGGCAAGACGATCGCGTCAACCGCTGCGATGTCGGCAGCTTGGCTCGGCACGGCTGCTCGCGGCGTGGCTGCGTTTGTAGGCTCTGCCGTTGCTGGGATCGGTACATACCTTGCCGCCACAGTGTTGGCTGTTGCCGGCTCTGTGGCGTCTGCCGCTGCGGTGGCAGCTGCGTGGCTGGCACCGCTGGCACCGCTGCTGCTCTTGTCTGCTGCCGCTGTTGGCGTCGGCGTTGCCGTCAAGCAGTTTGGCCCGCAGATCGCCGGTGCTTTCTCTGGGCTGGCTGGCTACGTGACCGAGGCTGGCGGTGCCATAGCTGGCGGCTTCTCGACCGCCGTCTCTGATGGCATCGTCGTCCTGGGCGACCTCGCCAAGACTGCCACGACCACATTCAACGGCGTCTACGAAGCCGTCGCTGCTGGTGATCTGTCCGGTGCAATGGACGTTCTGTGGGCTGGGCTCGTCGCAGGCTGGCTGCGTGGCACTGAAGCGCTGATGTCTTACGTTGACCCGTGGGTGGCAGCGTTCCAAGACGTCTTTACTAACATCGGCTCTGGCGTCGTCATCGCGTGGGACAAGCTCTACACCGACTCCGCTGCGATCTTGAACACGATGGGAGCCTTCATCATGGGCTTCTTTGACAACATCGCCAACGGCGTCATGGCGACGTTCGACAACCTCGTGGCTGGCATCCAGATCGCGTGGACTCGAGTTCAGGGATTCATCACGGGTGCCAAGGACACGAAGGAACGAGTGCAGAAGATTAAGGACGCCAACGCCGCTCGAGCAGAGCAGCGGATGCAGGAGCGACCTGGCGTGAACGCTCGCACAGACAAGGCTGCGGCAGAGAACGCACAGGCTGAGACGCAGAGGCAGCAGCGAGTTGGTGCCATCATGTCTGGTGCCGAGGCCGACAAGGCTGCAAGGCAGGCAGAGAATCAAAAGCGAGCCGACGACAGGCGTGCTGGAGTCGTGGCGGCAGAGGCCGTGCTTGGTGACTTGACGGCGAGAAAGCAAATCGAACGTGACGCAGCCAAGAAAGCGGCGGAAGAAATCGCAGCCACGACCGGAGCATCTGCGGCGTCTCCAGGCGAGAAGTCTGCGACGGCTGGTGCTGGTGCCGCTGGTGCTGAATCTGCCGTGAGCATGGGTACTGTCGCTGGCACGTTCTCGTCAACGAATCTCGGGCAGATATTTGGCGGAAGTTCGTTCGCAGAACGTACCGCGAAAGCTGCGGAAGAGACGGCGAGGAATACCCGCAAGATTGACGACGGTGGAAAGGTGGCAGCGTAATGGCAGATCTCGTCTGGGTAGAAGACGGCGATTCCCGGCAGGCGACGATTGTCCGCAAGGGAAAAAAGGCGACGTCGTCGTACGTTAAGAGCTACAAGGTCTTTGGCACTGCTGACGACACGGTGCTTCACTCCGACATCAATACGCAGGTCAGCGCCTACGGTCGATACTGGCAGTACCCTGGCGTGCCGAGCATGCAGCTGATGGCAGAGTCTTACTCTGTCTCGTTCCTCGGCGACAACGCTTGGCAGGTCACGATCAACTACTCAAAGGACGGTGCCGAGGATGGCACTGAGCCTCTGAAGCGTGCTCGGTCTTTTGACACGACCGGCGGAACGCAACACATCACGCAGGCGTGCTCTGTCGGATCTGGCGGCACGCTGGACTTTGAGAAACGGTTCCCGTCGTCCGCCACCAACATGAGCGGTGCGATTGGCGTTGATTCAAACGGCGTCAACGGCGTTGATGTTGTTGTTCCGCAGCTTCAATGGCAAGAAACGTATGACGTGCCAAACACCTACGTGACAAGTGGTTGGATTCGTGGCGTGGCAGGAGTCACTGGCACGACGAACAACGCCTCGTTTCGAGGCTTTGACGCTGGCGAGGTATTGTTCATGGGATGCAGCGGATCGCAGGAATGGGACGACCAAAAGGGCAAAGGACCGTGGTCGCTCTCGTTTCGATTTGTGGCGTCAAAGAACGTGACCGGCCAGACCATTGGCAGTATCAGCGGCATTGAAAAGAAGGGTCACGAATATCTGTGGGTGCGGTATGAGGACTCTGTAACCAGCAACACGCTGCTAAAGCAGCCCAAGGCTGTTTACGTGTCTAAGGTCTACAAGGATTCAGACTTCTCGCTGCTTGGCATAGGAACCACCTAATGCCTCGCCCAGACGGACGCCTAGAGCCTGGACAGCCGATACGAGGTGCAATCTCAGCACGGGCGTGGAATCGAGCGCAGGACGCCGCCGACTTGGTGCTAGGAGCACACTCGGGCACTGAAGGCGGCTCTCCCGGCTCGCCGGTGCTCAAGCCCTATACGTGGGCGTACTGCCAGCCGTCTGTGACAGTGGCACGCTGGGGCGTGCTGGCGATCACTGGCGTTGCCATCACGCCTACGTCGTCGTCAGGTGGAGCCACGGCGTCCTTCGAGGAGATGCCGGTTCTAACTGGCGGCACGCCTTCTGCGACGACGACGGCATGGTGCGTGGCGGTTGAGCCGATTGAGTCTGGGAAGATCGGCAGGGTGGCTGTGGGTGGCGTGGTGCAGTGCAAGGCGACTGTCACAAACTCATCAGACAAGTACGTGACGTGTGATTCAGGCGGTCTAAAAACAGACGTCAAGGGCGAAGGGCTCATTTTGTGGAAGGGTGGCGGCTGGGCGCTTGTGCGTCTCGGCACGACGGCAGCAACCGAGGTTGATGTCATCACAGGCGTGACGCTTGACTCGTCTGGTCTAGTGTTTACGAAAGAAACGCTTTACGTGATCGGCAAGAAGTCGCCGTCGCCGTCTAGCGTCACTGTCTCCACCACGGCCTGCACCTAATGCCACTCGCAACCAAAAACGGCTCGCTGATCGTCAAGGACGGCCTGCTCGCGGAGGGCTGCGGGTGCTGCGGTGGGTGGTATTGCGATGGGTTGCAGTGCGGAATGTGCAACCTCACGACATTTCCGCCCCAGTGTTCGTCGTACTGGGACTCATCGTGTACTACGCAAAATGGATGCAAGACCGTGTATTCAGCATCCCCTTGTAGTCCGTTGACATCCACTGCGTCAGTGTCGGGGCTTGGCGAGACGGTGTTTGACTTTTGTAAGCAAGCCACGGTCATTGCTACCACTTTTAGCGGATGCAATAAGACGTATTCGTCGTATGAGCTGTGCGGCTATTCGAGCATATCGGAGCGAGTTCAGGAGCCTTACACGCTGCCAACACTTTATCTTGGCGCCGTGTGGCACTTTGGGACATTTTTTAGATTTCAAGCCGGATTTACGACACTCCTCGCTTCAGGAGCAAGGACTGCTTCCGGTTACGTTGTATTCCGAGCGTCAGCATCTGCGCAAGTGCGATACATCGAGAGCTTTACGTCTATTGACTGGAATATCTCTGGCGCCTACGAGTCGGCAGCTTTGTCGATTGACTCGCTTCCGACAAACGGATCGTGGCTGTCTGGTCGCTCAACTGTCATTAGCATGCCGGGCACGTACGGCACTGTTGCCGGATTAAGGTGCACAATAGCTGCGCAAGACGTGACCATATCCTTTTCATGAATTGCCATGCCCTGCTACCAACCAGCTAACTTCCCACCCGGCTTCACGTCCACAGGCCGCACGGGCTACCGCACCGAGGCCGAGTGCGTTAACGCCTGCCGCGAGGGCGCGTGTTGCGAGGGCACGACGTGCGCCGTCAAGCCAGCGTGTCAGTGCCAAGGGGCGGGGAAGGTGTTCAAGGGCGTGGGGACGACGTGTACTCCGAATCCGTGTTGCACAAGGTGCGTGTCGTGCTTACAGCCAGACTGCCTTCCGCAATACATTGTGATTTCTTACGTCGCCACATTTAGCGACCGCGTGGGGGCTGGCTTGCCACCGACTCTGTTGCCGAGCCGCACTTTTTCAAATACCGTCACACTGGCTCGCACTGGTGAGTCCAGTGATGCTGTGTGCGGTATGTATACGCTTTTACTACGTGGTGCTGCCGCGCAATCGCTAGGTGGTACTGTGGCTTATTTTGAACTGCGACCCAAAGAAACCGCTTTTCTTATTAGCTTTTTAAGGCGCGCTGAGAACACAACGTGCGTGCGTGATCCTTGCGTCGGATCATTTGCACAATCTGGGCAAGGGCGATTCGGGAACCCGACATTCTGCACAATTACGCAAACATCAACCGGTGCTCTTAATCCGGGAGTTCCTAATGGCGAACTTGCTGACCCGGCTGCGGTGCAGTACACGGGCCAAGCTTTCTTTGGAAACGGCTACACGTCAAAGAACGGTTTTTGTTTTGCCGGTGGTGCTACGAATAGCTCTTTTTGCGACTCTGGCTCTATTGATTTTGGAAGGTTAAACGATCCGTGTAGCGTTACGTCTGGCACAATAATTCAGCGGGGGCAGTCGTTTAACACCATCAGCGTGACGATACTAGATGCCTACTGACAGCCCAGCCATTGTATGCGTTTACGATGCCTCAACTTCCGCATGCTCTGCATGCGGTGTGCGGATGCCGTATCCACACGCTGTGAGAAATTGCCTTCCGCAATCCTCTCCATCAGCGCCCGCCCTACCCACCCACGGCCCCGGCACCGAGTTAAAAAAGCTGCTTGCCAAAGTCGGGGTCACCGCGACGCCCGACTGCTCCTGCAACGCTCGCGCCGCCGAGATGGACCGCCAAGGCGTCGAGTGGTGCGAGGCCAACCTAGACACCATCGTCGGCTGGCTCCGCGAGCAGGCCACGGCTCGCGGCCTGCCGTTCCTCGACCTTGCCGGGCGGCTGCTCGTGCGGCGGGCGATTGCCAACGCCCGACGGATCGCTTGACAGCCCTGCCACGCTGTTGGCATGGGACGCACCAAGCCAAAGCCGAAGCCCGAGGCGGTGATCCTGCCGCCAGACCTCGATGACGACGAGGAGCACGCTGGCGGCGGCATCCCAGACGACGACGGCTGGATTCATCTGGAACGCAAGGAGGCACAGCGTGAAGACGAAAATCCAAAGCGGCGGTCTGCTCGACGACGTGCGAAAGGCAGTAAATGACGCTCGCATCGGTCCTGCGACGTGGTACGAGCGGCTGGCACCCGAGCACCGCGAGGAACTCGATGCCATCAAAGCCGAATGGATAGCTGGCGATCTGGGCACTCGCAAGAAGACCGTCGCTCGAGCACTCGCCGAGAACATGCGTGTCCGTGGCATCTCCGACGTTGGCATGCAGGGGGTAATCGCATGGCTAGAAAAAGCCTGAGAGACGATGTCGCCGCTGACGTCAGCCACTCGCAGCAGCTGGCTGCCGACGCTGAACTCGCACGGCTGCGGTCAGAACTGGCGACGTACCGAAATAGGTACAAGGCGGCTTTGGCTCAGATCGACCGCGAGCGTGAGCGTGGTGACGCACTGGTGCAGCTGCACGGCATTGAGGCTGCGAAGCCGTCCTTGACCAAATCTGTCAAAGGACCGAAGCACTCCGCGACGATGGTCGTGCTACTGTCCGACATCCACTGCGAAGAGCGTGTCGATCCCGAGACCGTCAACGGGTTGAACGACTACTCACTTGACGTATGTCAACTTCGCCTAAACGAACTCCACGAGCGGTTCTTCCGGCTCCTTGAGCACGAACGCCAGCTTGCAAAGATTGACCGCGTCGTCGTCTGGCTCGGAGGTGACTTCCTGAGTGGTCACATCCACGACGACACTGCCGAATTGGCTCAACTCGCACCGCTGGCGGCTACCCGCTGGATAGGTGAAAGGCTGCGGGCGTTTATTGACGCCGTTGCCGATAGCGCCAAGTCTGTAGTCGTCGCCACCAACAGCGGCAACCACGGGCGAAGCACCGAAAAGCTACGCATCGGCACCGAGATGGAGCACTCTTTTGAGCAGCACCTATACCTCACGCTCGCCAGCAGCGAGAAGCGAAAGAACGTGCGGTGGCAAGTGGGCACCGGCTATCTGAACTACGTTGACCTTGATGGGTTCCTCGTACGCTTCCACCACGGGCACGCCATCAAGTACGGCGGCGGAATCGGTGGCATTACGATCCCGACCAACAAGGCTATCGCCGCGTGGGACGCTGTGAAACGAGCGGATCTCACCTGCTTCGGGCACTGGCATCAGTTCCAGTGGCTTCGGGCAGGTCGCTACGTCGCCAACGGCAGCGTCATCGGGCATTCTGCATACGCCACAAGGATCAAGGCGGCATACGAACCACCGTGCCAGGCGTGCATCGTCATTGACCACGGACGCCACGAGGTGACGAAGGCGATGCCGATCTACTGCGACCGTGACCTACGGACGCCCAAGGCTTGACGCATGGAATACGAATTGACTGACGAGTATATCGCCGAGGCACGCCAGCGAGCGTATCGCTATCAGGGCCAGTGGTGCGGCACAAGTGGATCACTGGCAGCAGACGTCGCCAGACTTCTCCTCGAAAGGAAACGCATGCAGGGACACATCACGGACATCGAAAACACGAACGCACAACTCCGAGCCGCTGTGGAGACTCGCCTGGCTGGCGGCTGCTGCGACGGTGGCAAGTGCCAGCCGGCGGCGGACGACGCACCGGCTCGGTGGAAGGACATTACGCAGGCCAGCGCTGCCAAGTACGCCGCAGACAGAGCCGAGCCCGAGGAGACAGTGCCTGTGGATTGGATTCTTCAGGGGCAGAAGGAGATGGAAGCCTCAACGGACGACATCCGCTGGACGGGTGACAGCATCCTTGCCAAGCAGGACGACATCCGTCCCGGCTCTCGCGAGTTCCTTGACGTGCTTGATGAGCTCAAACAGCTGCACCTTCGCAAGACGCTTGACTACGGCGTTGACGAGGACGCACTTAGCAACATCCGACAGAGTTCTGACGTGGTGAACATGCCCGCTTGGGCTGGCTGCATCTTGCGAATCAGCGACAAGATGCACCGGCTCAAGGCGTACTTCCGGCGTGGCAAGTGCGAGTTTGACGGCGTTGAGGACACGCTCAAGGACATCGCCTGTTATGCGGCGATTGCGCTGGTTCTCCACCGAGAGTCAGACCCGGTCTAGTCTGCCTTCCCCCCGGCCTAGTCTGGCGGCATGGCAGAAGATGCTCCATCCGCCGTCGCCGTCATCGACGCACAAATATCGTCATTCCTCGCCGATGCACGGCGCACGGCAGCGGATGGGCTTACATGGCAGGAGTTCGGAGAGTTGCTCAT
>Ga0114963_10000828_pt1 | contig 21167 bp, 15 predicted proteins | sample C_131016_EF_Meta_FD_87019 | JGI IMG/M metagenome (GOLD analysis project Ga0114963, IMG submission 87019) | Freshwater microbial communities from Lake Croche, Canada to study carbon cycling - C_131016_EF_MetaG | ecosystem: Environmental > Aquatic > Freshwater > Lake | place: Lake Croche, Canada...
ATCCACACCCAGTCTCAGTATCTGAGCAGCGCCCCTCGGTTACCACACCATATACAGTGTCAAGTATCCCACCCTCGGTCAAGTATCCCTCACCATACCCCATCCACACCCAGTCTCAGTATCTGAGCAGCGCCCCTCGGTTACCACACCATATACAGTGTCAAGTATCCCACCCTCGGTCAAGTATCCCGCACCATACCCCCCTCCACACCCAGTCTCAGTATCTGAGCAGCACCCCTCGGTTACCACACCATATACAGTGTTAAATAACACTATAAGGCAATTAATAAAAAATATATATAATAACAACAATATAACTATTATTATTATTATACGCTATTGTCTTCAATATCACTCAATGACATTTTAATATTTTCTTTTGCGTCTTTTACAAGTTTATGAAATATTACTTTTTCTTTGTATAAATCACTATTTCTATACTCTTCATAACCTCTTGTATCCTTTCTTTGTTTTATAAACTTTTTCGAAACAAGAAAGGTAACAATTTCAGCAACACTTCGGTTAATTTGCTTGCTTATATCCATAATATTTAACATATTCTCATTGTATAACTTTATTATCGTTTTTTCTTCTTCCTCTGTAAAATTTTTTTTTGTTTTTGGTAATACTTCTGTTTTCACCTTTACTTCTTTTCTTTTTTGTTTTGTTTTATCTTTTATTTGTTTTTTTTCTTTAACCGTTATTTTATTTTTTTCTACGATTGAATTTTCTTCTACGATTGTATTTTCTTCTACGATTGTATTTTCTTCTGTTTTTGTATTTTCTTCTGTTTTTGTATTTTCTTCTATTTTTGTATTTTCTCTCAACTTTATATTTTTTATTTCAAAAGCACTGCTCTCAGTTTTATTTTTCTTTATAATTAACTTTTCAGGTAAATGACATTTTAAAAACTCTTTAAAATGTGTAACATTTAAATTGTTCATGTTTCCATAATTATCGGTTCTATATTTATACCATATATCGGTTGACCTAATAGTTACATGTTCACTTTCATCTAAGTAAACAATATTATCATTCCACCATGATAAAATTTTTTGATAATTTTCATCTAATATTGTTGATGTTTCTTCATTTAAAATATCACGAATATTACTTTCTATATTTTCACAAACTTGTGTCATATTTCCAATATAACTCTTTAGTTCTTTCACATGTTTTTTTATTGGATTAACTTTTTCCCTCAAGTTTAAAATCTTGTCGTTCAATAAACTAATTTCAGATACATCCATTTTTTCTTCAACAATAAACCGATTCAATGTCTTACACATAAACCAAAGATTTCTCAAAACTTCATCTGGTCTTTCACTACCCATTAGATTACTTACATAACAAATACACTGGTTTCCTTGTATCCATTCAAACTGAATTTGAGACCTTTCAAATCCAGTAATGTTCATGTTTAAAGAAATTAACCAACCAAAATTAATATGTTGATTTAATTTTAAATCTCTTTTAAGTTTAGTTATTTCTGGTGTACTTATTTTATGTGTCCAGTTTTTCGCATCTGCTAAAACATCAAACTCATCAAAATTCAAATGAAAATCACCTTTTGCTCTTTCACTCGCTTTATTTAATATTTTAAATCCAGCAAAGTCTTTGAACGTATATTCAAATAGTTCCTCACAAGTACTTTCACCTATTTTACCTAATCCAACTATGGATGTTTTCTTATTCAAATTATCTATGGTATTTTTCATTGTTTGAATCAATTCATTTTTATGATTTATTGATACTTCCATTTTTTCTCTTTCAATCATAATCCGTTTATTTACTTCTGGTTCTATTTCTTTATCCCTCAACTGAAGTTGCACATTTAAATCGTATATACGTTCATTTAACTTTCCCATTTCATTTTCTAGTCGTTGTTGTTCCATTTCCTTCAACTCTCGCATTACCTCCTTTTGAACAATAAAGTCCTTTTCCATTTTCTGGATTTTTTCAATATAACCAATATTCTCTTCTTTAAACTCATCCAATAACTCTTTTTTTGTTCTATCGTACAACTCTTTTTGTGACATAGAAGACACATATTTTTTTCCTCTTAATAAACAATCAATTCCAATTTTCAACATTTCATAATTTTCTTCTGGAGTAAAAGATGAAATATCTGGTAGTTGTTTATTTATTGGAACGGCAAGTTGTATTACTTTGTAAACTTCTTCTTTTTCTTCTGTCATTATTTAAAAATATTGTTATGTTTTTAATATTTTATAGGGTATATCAATTTTTTCATGAATGAGAGAACCCACAATATATTATACAAGTCTACTTAAAGACCATTGAGTTTCTCTCTTCAATCAAAATCCAGAACCCAAATCTATAACAACTAACTTTACCTTTTCTCATCAACCTTTTTCTATCCTCAAATTAAAACAATGAGAGAAAAAGTTATCAAGAAAACCCCAACAAATATATGTTTAACAAAATCACACCATTTACAGTCATAAATATTTCATATTCCGCCAAAATACCCGCACGAGATAGACCGCCAAAAAGGCCGCACAAATTTGCCGCACGAATCTTGCACAAGAATTTGGCCGCGAAATTTTATTTATTACAAACAACAACTTTACAACCAATTTATATTATAATCACTTTTTCTCTCTTCAATAAAAATCCACACCCCAAACTATAAACAACAAACTTTCACTTTTCTTCCAACCCTTTTCCCTTCCCAAAAATAAAACAACGAGAGAAAAGGTAACCAATAAGTTATTTTTACATACTTAAAGAACTACCAATTTCTCTCTTCAATAAAAATCCACACCCCAAACTATAAACAACAAACTTTCACTTTTCTTCCACCCCTTTTTCCTTCCCAAAAATAAAACAACGAGAGAAAAGGTAACCAATAAGTTATTTTAACTTACTTAAAGAACACCACAAAACGCGTTAAACCCCCAACACAAAGAATTTATTTAGTATTATTTGTAAGATACACAGAGAAATCAAAAAAAACCTTTACCTAATATATAACATGACATCCAAGGGAGAGTGTAATAAATACTTTTGTGACAACAACTTGTACAGTGAAAGTAATTATAGGAAACACATGGTCGCTGTTAAAAAACAAATACAAGGTGAAGGAATTACTGCTTTCGAACAAGACCCAAGATATAAAAAAGTTACACAGTGTAGAACAAATATTGATGAAATTTTTGATGAAGAAAAGTGTCGTAACTTGAATAAAAAACCAAGTTACAACAGTTACAGTACTTACAACTCGTCCAGTTTTTTTGGGACACATAGATATGACCCGAATCTGGAGATTAATAAACGCACTGAATTGAATATTATGAATGCGTTGAAAGGTAAATTTTCTTATCCATATACCGGTTTGCGTTTACAACATGACCCAAAAGATATACATAGTTATCCACGTTTTACGGTTAACAGATTTGTACTGGAAATGCTTAGAAACAATATTCATAAATATGACAATATTCATAAATATGAAATAACAGACCGGTGTGTAAAAAAGTTTATTAAAATTTATGAAACGGATGCGGAAAACGCCGCAAAACAAGCAGCCAAAGACGCTGAGAAAGCAGCCAAAGACGCTGAGAAAGCAGCCAAAGACGCTGAGAAAGCAGCCAAAGACGCTGAGAAAGCAGCCAAAGACGCTGAGAAAGCAGCAAAAGAAGCCGAGGAAGCAGCAAAAGAAGCCGAGGAAGCAGCAAAAGAAGTCGGGGAAGAAGCAAAAGAAGTCGGGGAAGAAGCCGAGAAATCTCACACGATAGCGTTGATTATGAGTGAATTGGAAAAGAAATTTTCTTATCCATATACTGGTTTGCGTTTACAACATGACCCAAAAGATATACATAGTTATCCACGTTTTACGGTTAACAGATTTGTACTGGAAATGGTTAGAAACAATATTCATAAATATGAAATAGCACAGCGGTGTGTAAAAAAGTTTATTAAAATTTATGAAACGGATGCGGAAAACGCCGCAAAACAAGCAGCAAAACAAGCAGCAAAAGAAGCCGAGGAAGCAGCAAAAGAAGTCAGGGAAGAAGCCGAGAAATCTCACACGATAGCGTTGATTATGAGTGAATTGGAAAAGAAATTTTCTTATCCATATACTGGTTTGCGTTCAATATCTGATTCACACGATTTAAAAGTATTTCCACGTCATACCGCGTACGCATATTTTCTTAATTTTTTTAAAAACGAACCTGATAAACACACAATTGTGATACATTCATGCGTAAAAATGTTTCAAATAGTTTATGAGAGACGAGCAGCCGAGAAAGCAATGAATGAAAGACTGAAAGAGAGAGAGAAAGAGAGAGAGAAAGAAGAGAAAGCAGCTGCGAAAGCAGCAGCAAAAGCAGCAAAGAAGACACAAAAAACAAAACCAAAACAAAACAAAACCAAAAAGACTCCTCCAAAAGAACCTTCTCCCAAAATACCTTCCCCAAATCCAAACGAAAAACGTAAGAGATGTCCGAATGGAACTCGTAGAAATAAAAAAACAGGTGATTGTGAAAAATACAATTAATGATAATTTTTAATAATTTTATTAATTCTAATAATTTTTAAAATTTTATTAATTTTTATTATTTTTATTAATTTTATTAAAAAAACAAGAATTTTTTGTATTTATTTTTATGACTTGTTATAATAACAAATAAAATAAAGGTTTTTAGGTTTATTTTTTCAGTCACAAGTGAAATTTTTCTTGTTCCAAGACCCCCCTCCAAAAATGAAAATTGGACATTTATAAATGTCCAAAAACGGGTTTTCCTTTTGGCTTTCCCGGAAAAAAAAGTAAAAATTCACTTGTGACTGAAATGGTCTCATTTCATTTTTTGAATTTTCAAGTTGTGATTGTAAAATTTTTATAATTTTTTCTTTGAAAAAGACTTAGGGGTTTTTTATGTTGCTAATTTAGCAACAAATGGCAACATTTTTGGGTAAAAAAACCCCTCCATTTTTTACATGTTTAAATTGTGACTTCTCATGCTCTAATAAGAAAGACTTTAATAGACATACTTTGACTAGTAAGCATCAAATAGCAACAAATAGCAACCAAAAAACCCCAAAAAACCCCACTGCTAAATACGTGTGTGTTTGTGATAAGTCTTATAACGATAGGTCAGGGTTTTGGAGACATAAAAAGAAATGTATAAAATATAAAGAACAACAAGAAGAAGAAGAAATAGATAAAGATACAGAACTTGTATGGTTTCTTGTAAAACAAAATAAAGAATTCAAAGAAATGATGTTGGAACAACAGAATTATATGTTGGAACTTGCGAAAAATTCAAATAGTACTGTTGTTTATAATAATAACAACAACACCCAAAATAATCAAAACACCCAAAACACCCAAAACAATCAATTCAATCTTCAACTTTTCTTGAACGAAACCTGTAAAGATGCCATGAATATTAATGAATTTATTGATTCCATTCAAATTCAATTAGAAGACTTGGATTATACTGGCAAGCATGGCTATGTCAAGGGTCTCTCGAATGTGATTGTGAGAGAATTGAAAGCACTCGACCAGAAGGTTAGACCCATGCACTGTTCCGATGAAAAGAGGGAAGTGATTTATATCAAAACCAATGATGTGTGGGAAAAAGACATAGACTACGCCAGAGTAACCCGTTTCACGAAACATCTCGCGCATAAAAAATTCTTAAAAATAAAAGAATGGGTGGAAGAATACCCCACGTGTATGGCACACGATGATAAGAAGAATGACGATTACTTGAATATTCTAGGTCAAATCACGTCAAGTTTCACTCATTTAAATGGGAGCGAATGCCAAGAATCCATGAAAAAAATAATCAAAGCAATCGCCAAACAAGCAATTATACAGAAAAATATTATAAAATAATATGTTGTTATTAGTTCAGCATTGTTATGTGTGTTTTTTCCATTTTTAAAGTGAGAAATTAATATTGTGAATGTAATATTTTTATTTTTTTTTGAAATGGCTTAGGAATTTTTATGTTGCTATTTTATCAACAAATAGCAACAAAAAATGAGCAAAAAGGAGCAAATAATTTTTATTGCGAATCTTGTGACGTGTTATGCTTTTAAAAATCTAATTGTGAAAGACATAAGTCAACCCATAAACATATTTATCAACAATTAGCAACAAAAAAGGAGCAAAAGGAGCAAAAGGAGCAAAAGGAGCAATCAAAAAATATGATTTCATGGATAAACAAATTTACCCATGAAAATAATGTACATAACTTATATAAAAATAAATATTTTTCAGATTATATGGATGAAATTAAAATGCGTTCAAAGTCATGGAATATTGGTGACTATCGCACAGAAAATATGAAGCAAAATATTCAACGAGCCAGAGATAATATTGAACGACTAATTATAGTTATGGACGAAATACGAAATTTCAGACCATTAACTGAAGAAATGTTGGAAAATATAGATAAAATGGATGAAGGAAGTAAGATGATTATTTTACGCGAATATAATCGTGTTCTTAGCAGCGTTGTTGAGTTGTTATAATATACGTTAGAAACCTACTTAAAGAACCTCCTTTTATGCGTTGATTTTTTCTTATATTTTTTCAATCGTTTTGTTTTATCCATTTTTCCCTTGCTTTTTTTCGTGTATTTTGTTTTACTTATTCGTTTCAACGACTTCCTCTGTTTTTTACCAAATAATACATTGAATATATTTATGCGACGTGGATACTTACGCGCTCCTCCCATAAACATGCGAACACCCTCCGAACCGACAAACGTATTAATAACATCTCTCCAATCATCTGGATTATTATCTTCATCACTTTCCTGTATTTTTCTATTTATAAATGTTCGTAATCCTTCCTCGGTAAAATCTTGGTCTCCCAACCCCTGGTAATAAAGTTGTAACCAACGATTCAATAAACCTGTTCTACGCAAGTTTCTAGCACTTGTCATCTCTTCAGGGGATAAAACATTGTTTGCTGCTGCAACAGCATTGGATTCCGTTCCAGAACCCGTAGATAATATATTCCCAATGGCCATTAAACTTCTCTCGGCAATCCCACCACCACAACTAATATGTTCTCCAAGTTGATAAGTCGCAATTCTTGCATCATAGGCTTCAATACAATCCGTGACAAAATTCTCGGCCCATAAAGTCTGAAATCCATTTGATTGAAAACTCATAAAAGTGAACACAAGACCAAACCCGACATAACCCGAATAACGAACGTTACCAATGGTGAAAGTGTTATCATAGTATTGATGAAATACTTGAAGAATACCCGTAATCATGTTTCGCCGTTGTTGTTCATTTTGAAATGCGGGGGTTTCACTACGACTTAAAAATTCATTCAAAGTTTCCATAATATACTGTTCCAAAGCAGTAACCTCTTGTGGTGTAGGATTATATGTAAGTTGTGGAACATTTAACCCCATTTCACGATTAAAAGCAATCAATATTTCAAAACCTAACGCAGGATTTCTTAAACGACTCGCTGCATTATGAATCGCCATACAAGTAGCGTTATTTACAGTAACACCAGGTTGAAGAGTAAATGCTTCACCCAATTCTCCATATGTGTGTTGAGTTCCGAGGACTATGGTATCTGGGGAGGGAATTTGAGAAACAAAAACAGTATCAGGTTGTTGAATGGGTTGGGTAACAACGGGTTCTGGTGAAACAATTTGACGAATAAAAGCAACAAAATTAGTGATTCCTTGTGAGATAAGATAAGTATTCAACTGAATTAAAAGTTGTGTAAACTCATCGATAGATAATGACCCGTCATGATTGATATCAAAACGGTCAAAGGTCTGGGCGTTGAATAAATTGGGATAAGGAATATTCGCAAAAAAGTTTTCAACTTCATTTCTATCAAGTCCACCACTGTTATCAAAGTCAAAAAAACGAAATAGTCTTTCAATTATAACCCGGTCATCTTCTTCATTTTGGGTATGTGGTGCGACAAGTTGTTGAATTCTTGGAAAGACATCGTGATTTCTATGATTATCCAAGTCCATGACGATTTGTGTGAACTCAGTCAAGTTCAATAGATTATCACCATCGGTGTCATGATGTCGAAACGCGTTTCTAAAATTTGCGTCATTTTGTAATAACTCTTCAGGAGTGTAGAATAACGCCATAAAATGATTAAAATCATCGTAGTTCATGGTCTGTTCTTGATTGCCTTGTATGTTTAGTCGTTGTTCAGAATACAACGGAAATACAAGAGCTATCAATTCGTTTGCCATATATATTATGTTGTGTTTTTATTTACTACCCATTGTTAGTGATGTGTACTGATAAACAAAACTGAATAATATTATTTTTTAACACCACCGAGTATAACATTATTACGTTACAGGTAACAATGTTATATTATTCAAAATGCGAATTATTACTAAGAGTTACAAATGACACTACTGTTCATCATCATTATCATTACTCAACCCCATTTTTTTTACTAACGCTGAGCTTGTTTTCCTGCAGTGATGCTTTCTTTAATTTGGTAATAACTAGTTGCTTCTATACAATGACCTATACATTGAATTTGTGAAACCGCCATTTCTTGTTATACAATATACTAATAAGAAAAATAACACAAATAAAATAACCATTAACTATAATAATGACGACACCAAATAACTTGATAGAAACCAAGGAATTTGAAACCATCATAGAAAACATAAATAGTTATGAAGTAAAGTACAATAATTTGCGCCCCTACAAGATATTGTATATTTTTTCCCTTTTATTCAATAGTTTTAGAAACCGTCTACTTTTCTGTTTCTACCTTCTCTCGGAAGTTGTCAATACTGCCACATCGTATATCAATATCATTCTTTTCTCCTCTATTTTAGGTGGTTCTAGTACAGGAACTGTATCAATCAACACTCAAACCGTATATCTTTTCATTATCAATAACTTAATCAATGACTGGTCGACGCAATGTTCCAACTCCCTCATAAAATATATGAGTTTCGCAACCGCAATTGACTGTGAAACCCATATCGTTGAAAAACTGAATGACTTGGACATAGATATTTTGGATAAAATTCAAAAAATGAAACTATTACAATATACAAATCATTTCGTTCCGAACTTTATTGAATCCTTTCCGATTTATATAAAACTCCTTTTCCTGTTGATTGTTCTTTTCTTAGGAAATGTCTACCTTGGTTATAACGCATTTTATAATCCAATGATTGTGTTGAATGTCGGATTTGTCGCTGTATTATCAGTGGTATTCATCAAATATATTTCAGTATTACCGTTTTTGAATATATTGACAGAATTATTTCAAAATAAGTTCCAAATCAATGACGAAATGTTTTCGAACTTGGAATATTTAAAAAGTTCCAATATACTTGTGAAGGAGTATCAAAACGAACGTATTCTTGATAACAACCGTGTAATCATTCATAACAATACAAAGTTTATATTATTGAATTCTTGTTGGGGGTTTTTACAGTCAATGATAATGTCGGGCATAATAGTCAGCATTTTTTCATTCAACTTCGATAATGTATATTTATTTCTTTATTGTATCAATAATTTTCTCACACCATTAGAATCGAATATTATCGGGTTTCTCAATAGTTTTTATAACATTAGTTATATTTGTGGACTATACGACTTTTTCAAACTGGAGAATCGGAGAGAAAAACATATACATATTGAAAACTTGGTGAAAGTGGATGGCGAGGATGACATAGAGTCTGATATTTTATATAGTCCAACACTGATTCGCAAAGTTTCTAGTATAGAATTTCGCCATGTTTCCAAAAAATACATAGATAAAACTGTATTGGAAGACGTATCACTTCGTATTGAAAAAGGGCGAAAGATTGGTATTGTGGGTGAGTCGGGGTCAGGTAAAACAACGATTGCCAGACTCATCATGAAACTTATTTATTCAAGTACAGGTGATATATTTTTGAATGAAATACCATTGAATGAACTCCCAGTAGATATTGTGAGAGATAATATTATATACATAGGACAAGACCCCAAGTTATTCAATCTCTCATTGAAATATAATTTAACTATGGAAATGAATGACGAAGAGAGAAAACACGCGATTACCAATGAAGAACTCTTGGATTATCTAAGTAAAATGAACTTACAAAACCAAGAAGAACGATTGGAACAGTCTATTGGCGTATCGGGTTCCAAATACTCGGGAGGTCAAAAACAGAAAATCAATATTTTACGTGGTTTATTGAAAAATGCATCGTGTATTATATTGGATGAACCTACGAGTGCTTTAGATGTGAATTCGGAGCATCAAATCATGGACTATATTCATTCCATTTATGGCGAGGACCCGAATAAAATGATGATTATTATAGCGCATAAGTTGAATACTATCAAAAATGTGGATCAAATATTGGTTATGGATGAGGGGAAAGTTGTGGAACAAGGGTCTCATGAAGAGTTATTGGAGCGTGGTCAAGTATATAGTGAAATGGTGAAGAAATTTTATTCGAAGTAATATAGGGGGAACCCCCGGACTGCGTAGCCGACCCCTGGCAACCTCCCCGCCCTTCAAAGAATTCTAAATCCTTACCTTTTCCCATGATAATATTTCTTCATGAAAAACTGTTATAACTTTCCTGGGTTCCCGGTGGATAATGCTGAAGTAATAACTATTTATATTTCGTTTATTTTTATTATATTTTTAAATAGTATATAACAACTAAGTAATTTAGTAAATGAAAATTATAAGTTCTATATTATTATTATTTAGTAACTTATTATTTATCTCTTCACAAAATCAACCGTGTTATTGTGAAGACAGTGGTTTAGTAAACTATAATATTGGAAGTACTGGTGAACCGTATAATATAAACTCATTAGTGTTGTATGATACATCATATTATTTACAAACCGTAAATAGTTTAGAACAATATGGTTGTGAATGTGTTGATAAATGTAATGGAGTAATAACAATTCCAAACAATTTAAAGCGTATAAGACAATATGCATTTTTTAGATGCAATTTGAAAAATGTTACATTTGAACAACCATCTTCTGTGTCTAAAATAGGTACATTTGCATTTGGTTATACAGGTTTAAAGAAGATTGAAATTCCTTACTCGGTTACAAGCATTGATTACTACGCTCTTTATACAAAAAATAATGTGCATTTCAATGGAATAACACATAGTTTTCAACTAGAAAGTTTGACTTATTATTGTTCTAAGTTGAAGTATTCAAAATTATGGGGAGTAGAACGTTCAATTTTGAGGTGTCCTTATTGTAAATGTATAAATGGTGAGGTTAATTTAGTTAATGGACGCTTTATTTGTGATTGTGTAAATAAATGTGATGGTTTAGTTACAATACCTAATCCAGAAAACAATAAAACTGTCGAAAGTAATGCATTTATTGGTTGTTATAATTTTTATAGTGTATCATTTGAATCACCAAGCACTGTTACTACAATTGCGAATGGAATGTTTATGAATAGTAACATAACAAGTATAATTATTCCGACTTCAGTAAAAACTATAGGTAACTATTCATTTGCTAGTTCAGGATTAAAATATGTACATATACCTTCAACAGTAAGAACAATTGGGTGGAATGCGTTTTATGGTTCAAATACAAGGGTGTATATAGCAAACTGTACAAAAACAAGACACAATAACATTGGAACAGGACAAGTATTTTGTATAACAAATTCTCCAACATCACGTCCTACCTTTAGTCCTACTAGACAACCTACAGCAATGCCATCTTTACTGCCTAGTGAGATACCAAGTAGGCAACCCAGTAGGCAACCAACTGGGTTGCCTACTGGGAACCCTACTAGACAACCCACCGCGAACCCCACGAGTCAACCTACATGTCAACCGACAATACAACCTACAGGAGTTCCATCTAGACAACCAACTAGTAATCCAAGCAGTCAACCAACTGTACAACCCACTTGTATACCTTCGAGTCAACCCACGGGTATACCCTCAAGTCAACCATCATCTCGCCCATCAAATCAACCATCATCACAACCAACATCAATGCCTTCTAGAAATCCAACAACACAACCTACAAGTAAACCTTCGAGACAACCTACTTCTCAACCCACGAGAACACCATCATCTCAACCCTCATCACAACCTACGAGTAACCCAACGATGCAACCCACAAGTTGTGTATGTGATAGTTGTAAATGTGTAAATTCATGCGGTGGTGAAATAACTTTCCCTCGGCTTACCTTTATTCGAGCAAGTGCTTTTGCAAATTGTAATAAAATTAAAAACATAACAATTCCCAACTCGGTAATAAGTATAGGAGACCACGCTTTTAGTGAGTCAACTTTGACCAATATTAATATACCATATTCGGTTAAAACTATTGGTAGTTATGCGTTTTATAAAACAAAAATAAACAGTATTGTAATACCTTCAAATGTAACAAGTATAGGAAATTATGTTTTTTATCGGTGTACATTTTTGGAGGACGTGGTTTTAAATTATGGTCTGACCACTATAGGTGATTTCGCATTTTGTGAAACAAAAATAAGTCGTATTATTGTACCATCAACTGTAAAAACTATTGGAGTGGCTGCATTTAAAGAAACATCGTTGGTAAGTATTACTCTTTCATCATCGTTATCTAAAATCGAAAATGAGATGTTTGCGCAGTGCTTTTTTTTGAAAAATATTACCATACCTGAATCTGTAACATCTATTGGAAATTGGGTGTTTTTTACATCATCATTGAAATATATTGACTTGTCTTCCACATCGATAACAACAATTGAACCGTACACATTTTATTATAGTCTTTTAGAAAGTATTAAGTTACCTTCGACATTGAAAACAATCGCGGGTAACTCTTTTGAGGCATCGAAATTAAAGAGTATTGTTTTTCCTTCAACCTTAGAAAATATTGGTTCCGCCGCATTCAGAGGTTGTCGTTATTTAAAAAACATTACTTTACCTTCATCGTTGAAAAAAATCGAAAATAGTGTATTTTCTTTTACATCTGTTAAAAGTATTAATATACCAAATTCTGTTACATCTATTGGAAACGGAGCATTTAGTAGTTGTGTCTCTCTAAAAAATATAACAATACCATCATCCGTAACATCTATTGGAATTAATGCATTTTCATCAACATCAATTGAAAGTATTCATATTCCAAAATTTGTAAGTGATATTAAAGACCAAACCTTTATGGGTTGTGCATCTTTGAAAAATGTAATAATACCTTCATCCGTAACATCTATTGGAGATAGTGCGTTTTACGGTTGTAGTTCTTTGAAAAATATAACAATACCGTCTTCTGTAAAAACTATTGGAATTGCGGCGTTTAAAGGTTCGTCAATTGAAAAAATTAATATACCTTCGTCGGTTGTAACTATTGAAGAAAGTACTTTCGAGTCATGTGTACAGTTGAAAAATGTCACATTTGAATCACCATCGTCATTGAAAAATATATCAGATTCTGCATTTAGAAGTACTACGTCGCTAGATAATATTATTATACCATCAACTACCAATTATCTTGGTCAGTGGACTTTTTACGAATCTGGACTAAAATATATTAATTTTGGAAACAGTTCATCACTACTAACAATTAAAAAAGGCGCTTTTGGGGTTTGTACTAAACTAAAAAATATTTTAATTCCTCCATCTGTAACAAGTATAGGCGATTACGCATTTAGTTATACAACTACAATAGTTACGATAAGTAATTGTAAAAATATAAAAACTCAAAATATTGGTGCAAGAACATTGATTTGTTTGATTTTTAATTCACCTACAGGACAACCAACAAGTCAACCTACTAGGCAACCTACTGGACAACCTAGTACTCAACCCACAGGTTTACCCACCGGACAACCGAGTTGTCACCCTACGGGACAACCTACAAGTCAACCTGTCGCAATACCTACTGGACAACCCACTGTACAACCTACAGTGCAACCTACTGGACAACCTGTCTCCTATCCTACTACAAATCCAACAAGTCAACCTACTGGACAACCTACAGGAAACCCTAGTAGTCAACCCACAGGTTTACCCACAAGACAACCGAGTAGTCAACCTACAGGAAAACCGAGTAGTCAACCCACAGGTTTACCCACTAGACAACCGAGTAGTCAACCTACAGGAAAACCGAGTAGTCAACCCACAGGTTTACCCACTAGACAACCTACTTCAACACCGACTGGACAACCCACCGTACAACCTACACAACAACCTACCGGGACCCCGACACGTCAACCTACTAGTTTGCCCACAAGACAACCCACATGTCAACCCACAGGACAACCCACTGGACAACCCACCGGTTTACCTACAAAACAACCTATTTCAATTCCTACAGGACAACCCACCAGACAACCCACATGTCACCCCACAGGACAACCAACAAGACAACCCACCGGACGACCTACAAAACAACCTATTTCAACTCCTACAGGACAACCAACCGGTCAACCAACAACAAACCCGACGCAACCAACTGGTCAACCAACATCAAACCCTACAATTTTGAACTGTGTAATACCTTATGTTATGTGTTCAACATCTGACGATTCAACCGACGATACTGATGCGTATGGTGAAGTTAACCAAATATTGAAATGTAAAGGAAATGTAACTATTCCGTCTTCGTTAACTATAGTTCAACCTAAAGCATTTCAATATTGTAAGTCATTGAAACACATAACGATTCCTTCTACGATAACTACAATTAAAAGTGTGGCATTTTCAGGTACTTCAATAAACTCCGCATTCATTCCATCAACCGTTCGTACGTTAGCATTTAGTGCATTTGATGATGATGTTGTTCTTACTATAGCAGACTGTTCTAAAACGGTCTATAAGTCACTCTTACCAATTATATATATTACACCCACTTCAAAAAGAATCTGTTTAATTCCACCGCCGCCGAGTTAACTGTAAATTCTAAAAAATTATGAGTTTTATTGAAAAAAAGTTTATCCAAAAAAGACCTTAAAAACAATAATATAGTTTAATATATTTATCAAACTATATAAATCACCCCACAGTATATGTCTAGTCAAGTGGATACAAATATAAATAATTATACAGTGGAAGAACTATTGACTATTTTGGACATCGACCAACCCACTCAAGAAAATGTCATAGAAAAAACCAATCAATATATTGATAAGTTCGACGCCGAAAATAATGAAGAAATGGCGAATTTCTTCAGTGAAATGCAGGATAATTTATTGGACTATGTTCAACAGTTAAACAGCCCCAACGCACCCCCTGCCAGTTTAGCGTCGGCGAATCAACAAGTTGAAAACTGGTATCAATCTAGTGGTGCACTCAAACAGTCCGACACCGTTCAAAAGGATAAAATAACGGATCGAAAACAGAAAATAGATATTTTCAGCGGAAACCATGTCCCTATGTCGAGAGAACAGTTGGGTGTCAATAATACCTATAATGTGGAAGTTGCACAAGATAAACTCAACCCGAACTTGAAAAACATCACATCCAGATTCATCAACTTGGATAGTCAGTTTCGGCAAGCAACAACGGGTCCTGAGTCGAGTTCAACCGATTATACCTTGGACTTATCCGAACCTTTGAATAATACACTCTCCTTACGTCTTTATTCCGTCCAAATTCCTCTGGCGTGGTATGCGGTGGATGCGAATTATGGCGCCAACTGTTTCTGGATTATATTCAATAATGACATAAACACCGCAGTCAACATATCAATAGAACCCGGTAACTATAGTTCCGGCGATTTTGTAAATGCACTGAATTATGGAACAACTGCGTTTTCGGATCCGAGTTTCAACTTTCCAAATCCGATTTCAGCAAGTTACCCGGTTTCTTATAGTTCCAATACGGGGAAAATAACGATGAACTTATATGGCGCCACATATGGAACAGAGACGATTGATACCACAACACAGGTGCTTTTTTTTGATTTAGATGCGAATCTTCAGTGTGGCCAAGGGTCGGGTAAGTGTAATCAGGCCAATAACATCAACCAAACCTTGGGTTGGATTATGGGATATCGTGACCCATATATTTATGTTGATGTATCTGGAAATAAGGCCAATGCGATATTGAACTTATACGGACCCAAGTATCTGATATTGGCAATTGATGATTATAACCAGAATCATATCAATAATGGTTTGATTTCTATTACGGAGTTATCGAAAAATGTGAAATTACCGAGTTATTATGTTCCTTCAATGCCATATTATTGTCCTGATGAAGTGTTGAACACCACCTCCTCCTCGGATTTATCCAATAATATTTTTCTGATAGAAGGAAACGGACTTTTACAAATGGAAAAGATGAATATAAGTTATAAGAAAATACCGCAGATTTTACCATCTGCCCCGAGAACATTGACCCAGGCGCAGATTTATTCAATCAATGAAATTAAAAAGAATAATGAGAGAAATACGAACTATCGTAGTCGCGCTCCGACCACAACGGATACCTTTGCTCTTATACCGATAAAACGCGGGTCATCTAGTATGGGGGATGTTTATGTGGAATTCGGTGGTTCTATGCAAGATAATAAACGGATTTATTTCGGTCCTGTGAATATAGACCGAATGCGAGTGAAGTTGTTGGATGATAAGGGAAATGTCTTGAATATGAACGGAGCAGATTGGTCGTGTACGTTGATTGCCGAAATTTTGTATCAATACTAGGCACGGGGGGTGCCCCGTGAACCCCCTAGCTACGCTCTATTTGGCACCCCCTAGGTTCCCTGCTAAATAAGATATTAAGTATAAGTATGATAATACTTGATATTATTGGATATTTGGGACCCCAAATTTTGTGTTTTTTATCCATTATTTTATTATTCAAAAAATGGAATACTTTATCTCTCTATTTGGTGGGATATTTTTCCAACATTATAATCACATATATCTTGAAAGGAATTATACAAGAACCTAGACCAACAGAAGATAAAAAATTATTCAATATAGAGTTGTTACATGGGTCAGGATACAACCAATGGTCAGGAAACGGTCAAGGGTCAGGTAAGCGCATAGGGTTTGACAGGTATGGTTGTCCTTCAGGTCATGCGTCTTCCGTTGTCTATTCCAGTGTGTTTTTATATTTGGTGTTACAAAATCCTAAAATATTGGTGACTTATTTGTTGGTTTCTCTCGTAACCATGTATCAAAGAGTGAAATATAAGAATCATTCTATTCATCAAGTAATCATTGGCGCAGTTGTTGGTTTTTTTAGTGCGTTTGTTATTTATTTTTATACAAAACATATTTTGAAGGGTAAAATGGGTGAAAAACCCGATGATAATGCGCCTTTATAACAGCAGGGAACCACGGTTCCCCCTTTTTGGGAATAACTGGTTCTGGACTCCATTAAATATAAGTGTTGCGGAAACATTATGTTGTTCATTTAACAGAGCAAGTAACTTATCTCCACAGTCGCCATCTAAGTTTACAATAAGAATTCCAGACCCTTGAAACCAGAATTTATAACCCGATTCTTCAAAATAACCAAAAGTTATTTCTATTTCACCATCAAAATCGCCTTTTTCTAACTGAGGAAATATTCCAGAAAGATACTTACCATTATGTTCAACTGCGCCAACACCATCACCATTTGTATATTCATAACTATCGTAATACATTCTCACGGTTGTTTCGAATTTATTCGTTACTACGGTTTTGTCCATGTTTGATAATTTGTTTTTATTTAAAAAAATATGTTATTAAATCAATTTTTTTTGCGGTATGTTAAGTCCCTTGTGTGAAAATAATCTTGCACGTTTTTTAGCAGTTTTATGTGACTTTCTAGACCATATTATTTTTGCGTGTCTTGTTCTGCCGCCGCCACCGCGTTGTTCTTTAAGTTTATTATAATTTGTTAAAATACTATTACTTAAAGGCGTGGTGGTAGTCGGTTTATTTTTGGCAATGTCGGAACATATTGTTTCGTAGTTGTTTGAAGAAGGGTGTGATGTCTTAGGAACTAATGTTCCTGCGAAACTTGTATCCGGAGTGCTTTGAATACCTTGTGCTGATGGTGATGTTACAGGTTGTGGTTGTATTGGCAATGGTTTTGGTGGTTTTATAGGTGGTTGTACTGGATTTGACTGTGTAACGGGTGGTTGTGTTGTTACTGGTTTTATAGGAACTGGATTTACTTGCACTGGTTGTACTGGATTTACTTGTGCTGGCTGTACTGGAACTACTTTTACTGGATCTGGTTGCGTAACAGCTGGTGGATTCACATTTTTTGGTTGTAAAAACTGAAAATGTTTGTCACCATTATTCCATAAAAATATTTTCAATGAATTTTTGACACTCCCCTTTTTCGTTAAAGTTATTCGAAAATAATTTGAATTCAATTTATCACATTTAAAAACATAAACTTCTACGTTTTTATAATCGGCAAATGCATCAATTATTGGTCCTTCGGCCCACGTGTTATCATTTAAATGTTCTAACAGGAACAAATCAAATTGATCATCCACAAAAAAATCCTGATACTTTTGTTTATTCTGTATCATATAATCAAATAAAGGACGTCTCATTGGGTTTATATAACTATCACTAACGACTGTGTTATTACTATTATCAAATGTGATTCCAGGTGTTAAATTTGGGTCACTTGAATACATTCCGTACAATACAGATGAGTAATAACAGTTACCAGTAGAACCAGTTTCTATAATATTATAGTTTCGTTGAAGTGTAGTTCTACAATCTTTTGTTAGAATGGAAACAAATGCATATTTATTATTATTAGTATTTAAAGAAACTTGTATTAAATCTCCTACTTGCAAAATATTTTTTAACTCTAGTTGTTCTTCTGTAAATTCAATTTCTACTTCTGTTTTATCTAGTAATGAACCAAACCATGTATCATTGTCTTTTTTTTTTAATTTTATGTTTATTTCTTTTGGTTTTACGTTTGCGTTTACTGACATATAACTTGTTTGTTATATATTGACGATAAATATATAAAAAACATTACAGCAGGGAACCAAGGTTCCCCTGCGACCCCTCCTATTAACCAAGTATTTGTATAATTTTTAAGTCTCACTTGAAAAACTATAATAATATTTTAAACTTTATTCTAAAAATAACATTCTTGGGTTCCCTGCCATTAGACCCGGTAGTAAAACAAGAGTTGATATCCATGTTTAAACGACCATTTTACTAAATTTCCATCCACATTTTTACTACCTTGAAAAGACCATTTCACAGACTTGTTTATTTTCTTCTTCCAAGAAAACGGTGAGAGACGGTGATAACTCATACCATCATACGCATATTCTCTACCCTCGGATGTAAGTAAAGAACAAAAATGGATTTGTTCGGTGTCACGAATCACACAAGAATCCAGTTTATATGTTGCACCCTTTACCTGAAAAGATAACGGTTTATCTTTGATTTTACCCGACGTACCAGCAGTCTCATTCGGACCGTCATAAATCTCTAGAATAATCAAATGAGGTAGGTGTTCAACGGTTTCTACATAATTCATCGTATCTCTTCGCCAATCCATGATGTTCTTTAAGTAGGCAATTTGTAAAGAGTTATTATTCAAATAATGGATGATATTCATGTAATAACCGACGGGGTTACTCGCCACATCCGCGTCCACAATATAATGATAGTGTTCTTGTGAAATAGTAGAGTAGATTTTCTTGATAATATGATTTGTATCCAACTTATACGCATATTCACTTCCGGTCAAACAACATTCAACTGCGAAATTGAGTAGGGCGAATGCGTCTCGAAGACCTGCCGGTTCAATGGTTCGACCATTGGCTTGTTTACCTTCAATCATAAGACTCCTGAAAAAATGGAAAAACTTACGACCCTTATCACTTACGAAAAAAGTGACAAACATGGTATTAAACCAACAGTTCCCTAATGCTTGAACGGGTGGAATAATTTTGGTCGGGTGAATATGTTTATTCGCACTCAACTTTTTCAATAAAAATTCTTTCGCGAGTGCATTGTCATAAGGAACACATTCCCCCTCTTTATTCGTGAGAGAAATTTTTAAAGGTTCCTTGAGTAAAAACGCCTTTCTATAGTTACAACTAGTGATATTTTCTCTCGGTAAAGTTTGGAGTGGGACTAAAAATTTATTGATAGTTGGTGCGTAAGATTGGAGATTGGTCAAGTCACGAATACCATGACCCTGACCTTGAGCGCGTAAAGAGGAATCAACAATGGAACTCAACTTATCAATATGTTGTGGTGTTTCATTTTTCAATAAAATGAAATTCCTATTCTTTACCTTATGTGTTTTATTACCATTTTTTTTATGATTTTTCTTTGTTTTATTAGATTTCATATAATAATCTAATATAAATTTATTAGATGGGTGCAGGAATCTTACCTACAACAATTCATGAAGGCAAGTTATGTTTTCTTTTTGGAAAAGAGAATAAATACGCGGATACACCTGGATGGAGTGACTTTGGTGGTGGAACTGATAATAAAGAAACATACCTTCAAACCGCGGTGAGAGAAGGAGGGGAAGAACTAACTGGTTTTTTGGGTTCCAATGAAGAATTAGCGAGAGTATTGAAACGAGGAACCTATAATATTCAAAACGATGGAAATTATAGAATGCATATATTCCCAATGGAGTATGACCCCAAGTTACCCTTATATTATAACAATAACCAGAGATTTTTACAGAAAAAACTTGACCCGAAAATCATTGAAAAAAGTAAAATATTCGAAAAGGCGGAGATAAGATGGATTTCAGTCGACGAGATGATGAATATGCGGCCATCGTTTCGTAGTTATTTTCAAAAAATAGTAGATAAGATTTATGGTCAGCGAGAGAAGATACAGAAGTTTATTGAAAAACGACTTAAAGAACCTACGACTAAGACAATGGCATTGGGTAAAAATTATACGCGTAAAAGACGCAATTAAGGTTGACATTTTGGTCTTTTGAATCGGCGGTGTAACTTCGTCTTCTGTCATTCTTTTGGAGGAGGAACTTCGTCTTTCTCTTTTTCGGGCTGTGGAGCCTTATAGCGTCCATGCGCATTGCAAAAGTCGCCGTCAACTGCTTTAGCAGTACAGCGATTCCCCAACGAGACATAGTTGCAGACGACTTTCTTGGGTGGAGGAACTTCGTCTTCTTCCTTAGGGGGAGGCACTTCCTCTTCTTCCTTAGGTGGAGGAACTTCCTCTTCTTCCTTGGGTTCTTTGGGTGGAGGAA
>Ga0114963_10000831_pt1 | contig 21123 bp, 17 predicted proteins | sample C_131016_EF_Meta_FD_87019 | JGI IMG/M metagenome (GOLD analysis project Ga0114963, IMG submission 87019) | Freshwater microbial communities from Lake Croche, Canada to study carbon cycling - C_131016_EF_MetaG | ecosystem: Environmental > Aquatic > Freshwater > Lake | place: Lake Croche, Canada...
ACGCGTTTTTCTTAGGAATTTTTGTATATGGGGTCTATGAAACGACCAATTACGCTCTATTAAAACAATGGAAACCGATGACAGTGTTTATCGACACTCTGTGGGGCGGCGTCCTTTTCACCGCAATAACGTATATTATATACAAAATGCAGAAATGGTGGCAATAAAACCCCTCGAAAACGCCCTTTTTCGATGTCCCATTTCTTCCAATCTTAGAAAATGACTTTTTAGATAAAAGAGTTGGGGATTTTTCAGAATGGACAAGAATTTCTTGTCCAATATAGAAAAGTGGCAAAAAGTTTTGTCGATGCGTTTTTGAAAAAGTGGGTTGTGAGCATAATGCAGTCATTTCTGGTTTGCGGCCGTTTTGCGTCGCTGCATAAAAAAATCCGGAACTTGGACGGCTCGAATTCGGAACTAAAAAATTGGGCAAATATTTGGACACATTTTTAGTTCCGCTGCATTCATGCAGTCACGACCAAGAAAATAATGCCAAATTGCGCACTGCATTTTAGTTCCGCAGCATGTTATGCAGTCACTAAAAAACCACGTGAACGAAAAATGGCTGCATAATTTCCAAAAACAGACAAAATGGTCAATTTTGGACACGTTTTAGTTCCACCCGATGAATGCGGTCATTGCATATATAACCTATATGAAATGACTACTGGTAAAGACGCCGCTTCGCGGCGTCGATATTATAAAATCAATTAATCCAAAAATCCCCAAAAACGCCCATTTTCGATACTTCTATTTCTTCCAATCTTAGAAATGACTTTTTAGATAAAAGAGTTGGGGATTTTTCAGAATGGACAAGAAATTCTTGTCCAATATAGAAAAGTGGCAAAAAGTTTTGACAAGGCGTTTTCGAAAAAGTGGGTTGTGAGCATAATGCAGCCATTTCCGTTTTTTATCGGAAAATCGGCGCTGCATAAAAAAAACCGGAACTTGGACGGCTCGAATTCGGAACTAAAAAATTGTCCAAATATTTGCTCGATTTTTTAGTTCCGCTTCATAAATGCAGTCGCCGCCAAGAAAATAATGCCAAAATGCGCACTGCATTTTAGTTCCGCTGCATAAATGCAGCCACTAAAAATCCACCCGAACGAAAAACGACAGCATAAATTCGGAAACTCGAAATAAAAGCGCAATTTTGGACACGTTTTAGTTCCACCCGAATAATGCAGACGCGTATAACCCACACTTTCCCAAAATCCGCTCGTAATAATGTATTTTTCACAATATTACTTAAAAATAAAATAGTATTATAATATAAAATGGACAATACTATTTCGGCGAAATATAGTTGCAAATATTGCCAATATCAAACGGAGCGCAAGAGTCAATATACACGCCATTTATCGACAAACCGGCATAAAAGACAAATACCCCCCGCGTCGATATTACCGACCAATAAACGGATATATACATGCGGTTGTGGAAAGGACTACAAATACCGGACAGCCTTAGTAAACCACGAAAAAAGGTGCATCCATGTTGTTAATAAACAACAAGTGGAGGCAAAAGCCTTGTATGAATTGGTATTACAGTCGATTGCAAAAACAACCGAAGTCAAAGAAAAGGTGGACGAATTAGCGGCAAATGCGGCACTTACTAATAGTATGGTCGTGCATAACCATACGCAAAATACGGTTATACAAAACAATCCGACCAACAATTACATCAATTTCAACGTCTTTTTGAATGATTATTGCAAAGACGCAATGACCATCGGCGATTTCATGAAGACAATACAGCCCAGTATTGAAGATATTATGTATATGACACAACATGGAAACAAAGAGGGGATATATAACATACTCAAAAACGCACTGAGTGGACTCCAGATTACCGAGCGCCCACTTCATTGTACCGACGTGAAACGCCATTCTACTTATGTCAAAGAAGAGGACGGATGGATAGTGGACAAAGAGCAAGCGCATTTGAAACGCTTATGTGGCGAAACGGACCACGTATGCGTGAAAAAGGTAGTCGAAATTATCCGAGAAAACCCGAAATACCAAGAATGCGGCACAAAAGAATACGAGGAGGGAATTCGTATGATGATGGAAACAACGGGTGGTCGGTCGGGTACATCAGACACGCATATCACACTTGCAAAATCCATCGAAGAGTTGGTGTATGTCGACAAGGCGCAATTACAGATGTAATATTAACGACACCAATATGGATAATAGCCGGAGGCCAAAATAGCCGGATAAGGATTGTATAGGACAGCCGCATAGGGATTCACATTGGCAGCAGCGAATGCACCGGCGGCGGCCACTGCAGCCGAATAAGGATTGTATATGGCAGACACATACGGATTCGCGTAAGCTGCAGCAGCCGAATACGGATTATAATAATCCGCCGCAGCAATTGCGGTCGCGACAGAAGAATAATAATAAGGATTGTATATGCTCATATCGGGGCACAATATATATACCCATCACATATAAAAAACACCCAATATAATAACTAAAGCATAGACGGTCACAAACCAAACGCACCCTTTGTAATTATACATACACCGTGTAATTACAAAACCCCGAAATTCCAACACAAGTATTATATCATATACATTTATATTATGGCTATTATAGATATATATGATGTCGACCCGATATGCATGTAAATAAATGAATTCCAATAGTAAATAAAAATGTAATAATATATCAATATAATATGTCCAACAATTCACTGACAATCGCCTATTCGGCGACGGCAATTTCCATCTTAGGTAGATTCGTATTTATGTATTTATTGTATACGAAGAAATCGACGAATCTGTATTCGCTATTATTTTCGGTGATGAATATCGCATCGTCCTCACTGTGGATAGTATATAGTTTATTCGTATCGGATATGCCGTTATTGACGCGAGGTACGGCCGACCTAATATTGTTTACAATATCGACGGGATATATTATAAATAATCGGGCAAATACAAAGATAGAGCCGACAAACACAGTTAATACTATATGTGTTTGAATAAATTATAGTTCCATTATATGTTTAATTGTAAGGTGATATAGTTCCAGTGGAAGCAGTATTAGCAATGTATACATATAATGCATTTGTATTTATGTTACATTGTGCACTAGTACCCCCTACAGCGGCAGTACTAAATGAACCACCATAATTATTAGAATAATATACTAACCCTGTATTATTATCGGAAAATATTATATACTGTCCGGTTGAAGATATACTATTTGTAGTTACAGTCGGTCCAGACTTTCCAGACAATATGGTTGTCCACGTCGAACCATAATTACTTGAAAAATAGACAGCACGATTACTATATTGGGGTGGCGGTGGCCCTGGATTTGGTATATAAGATGTCAACATGTATTTACCGTTTTGACTAACAGAGCCTCCATATATAATGTTGTTAGTAGTGCTTACAAATTTGAAAATACCGGTCCATGTAGATGGTTGAGTATATGTTAAAACAGCAATATTATTATTATTGGCGGAGGCGGTAGTTCCACCATTTCCACCTTGACTTCCATTAAAATAAAAAATATTTCTTCCAGATATATCACATGCTATAGTACATGATGCTGCACTAGAAATGCTTCCACCAATAGACATTTGCGTCCATGTTGTATATGCGGGTGGTGTGTTAGACCCATTTAAATTAGAATAATATAGTGTATTATTTGCGCCATTCCAAGCTACTGCGACATTACTTGTATATGTTACACCTATACCTTTCATAGTAATATTTGTTGTAAACGATTGCCATCCAGGACTGCTAAAATAATAAATATAATTTGTGGTTGTTCCTGTAACTACTATGAAAAAAGTACTTGATGCCGATATGCATTGGGTATATACATTGCCCGCCGTAATAGTAGCAGGTATTGTCCACGTTGAGCCAAAATTATTCGAATATGCTATACCCCCTCCACCACCCTGACAACATATATATTTTCCAGTTGGGTCCATTGCCATATATGTGACACCATATGGTAAATTTGTTTGTGTAGTAGTACCTGGATTAATTTTCCCACTGAAAAACTGGCTTACAGGTTGAATAGTTGTAGTTGTTCCGGCATTTTTATAGTTGATTTTTGAACCAATTGTATTGATAAATAAAAGGGCCATCTATATTTATAAGTTTGTATAATTTTATAAAAAATAAACAGTATAAGGACAATTCACCAAAAATAACTAAGATTGATATGTATCTTAGATTTTTGTGTATAATAGCGAGTGCTACACATATAGTCCGGGGGTTTGTGCCGCATCATTTCGGAGCACCCTTCCATATATCCGCAAAAGAGAGGAATAAACCGATTGTATATGACTTGCCCAAAGAAGACGTCGATGTCATAAAAAACGTGAATGGGTTTTATGGATTAATCGGACCCGACGTGAATACATCCTCAGTCGAATCACTATATGAATTATTCACGGGGAATGGAAATATTCAGGGCGTTTTCTTAGACAATGGGCAAATCCAATATGTCAAACATATGGTGAGGACAGATAAAATCCTGTATGAAGAGACGAACGGGCAATTGCCCGTCAATGTCGAGGCGGTCCCCTTTTTCGAATGCATGAATAAGCTGGGTATATTTCCGAGCACGATGAATCTGGCAAATACGGCACTGATGTATATTAATCAGTCACTATATGCCCTATTCGAACGCGATTTACCCATTTTACTAAGATTGGATTTCGCAAATAAGACATTGGATACAGTAGGTGTACAGCAAATAAAGGGCATCGACCATTTTTCGGCGCATTCATTGTACGACCCTACAAAGAAAATCTTGGAAACGGTGGATTATAATGTCTTTAATAATCGGATAAAGTATGCCTGTTTGAATGAAACGTTTCATATTATCAATGAGACGACGGTCGAAACCACGTATTTGCCGGTAATACACGATTTTATCACACGGGACGAGACGGTAGTGTTCATGGATTCGCCACTGGTCGTAAAACTCCGGCGGCTTTTTCACGGCAAAATGCCGGTTATTTTCAATCCCACCTTGCCGACGTATTTGTATGTATTGAACAAGACGGATATGACGCATCGCCGATACAAGACGAACCGGGGAATGTATATTTTCCATTATGCGGATATGACGGAGACCGATGAGGATATTTTTATATATGGGTCAATATATCGCGACCTCGACATGGCCTGTCTCAATATCAAGGGATGCTACAGTCTCATCCACATCGATAAAGTATCGGGAAAGGTAGAAACATTTACAACCCCCCAACTCGAAAAGGCCAATCTGGATTTCCCGATTCGATGGGGGGACGACAAAGTGATATTGCGTAATGCATATAATCGGGGTGCAAACCAGTTTGTGATATGTCGAAAGCTGGACGTTCTAAGAACGATTGATTTGAAGAATCGGAATATATGTGGTGAGCCCGCCCTGGTCCAATCTAGAGGACGCGATTATCTGATATTCTTTGTATATGATGCAGAATACAATGGGTATTTGACACTGGTGGATTTATTGGCCGACGAAAAAAGGATAGAAATCGCACTGAATACTAAGATGGGTATTGGATTTCACTCTATCTTTGTACCCCGGCCAAATAACAGTTACAATAAATAGTATTGTAAAGGGTGAATACAACGTTTTTCGCGTATAAATATATATAGTATAATATATAATGCCCAAAAGGTGCGAATATACAGAGAGCGAGAGTTCATGTAGCAGTCGAAGCTGTCGAAGTCGTCCGGAGTATGTATGTAAATCGTGCAGACGCTGTGAACAGACCAAACATCATTCGAAATGCGGGTGTGAGAGATACTATGTTGACAAGCCAAAGTACGAAAATGCAGAGTGTGGCAAAGGGAAAGTAATATTGATTACAATCAATTAACCGTGAATGTAAATTGTATTACATAAACTGGCTGCGTTTATCTAGCAAAATAAATATCTTGGTAAAATGAAAAATGATTTTGTATAATATAGAAAATCATCTATGCCCAAACCGCAATATGACGAGGAATCGGATGGCGTCGGACGCTATAAAAAGTCGTGTTTTCGGGAAAATGACTCCGAATACAGACACAACGTATCGAAATGCAGCCGGAAAGGGTGCAATCACAACGACTCAAAATGTAGCCGTAGACGACCAATAAAGGGGTGTGAATCCAAATGTATTGCAAAAGAGGGGAAACGGGGTCGCGACGGTAAAGATGGACGCGATGGAGAGAATGGCAAAGACGGAAAGAATGGGGAGGATGGACGGGACGGTCGGGATGGAAAGGACGGCAAAGATGGGAAAGATGGGGAAGACGGTCGGGACGGGGAGGATGGACGCGATGGCCGGAATGGCAAAGATGGCAAAGACGGATGTGACGGGGAGGATGGAAAAGATGGCAAAGATGGATGTGACGGGCAAGATGGGGAAGATGGACGCGATGGCCGAAATGGGAAAGACGGAGAGGATGGAAAAAATGGCAAAGACGGCAAAGACGGCAGAGATGGAGAAGACGGAGAGGATGGCAAAGATGGTCGAGACGGAGAGGATGGCAAAGATGGTCGGGACGGAGAGGATGGTGAGAATGGAAAGGATGGAGAGAATGGAAAAAATGGCAAAGACGGAGAGAATGGAAAAAATGGCAAAGATGGAGAGGATGGAAAGGATGGCGAGAATGGAAAGGATGGTAGAGACGGAGAGGATGGCGAGAACGGAAAGGATGGCAAAGACGGCAGAGACGGAGAGGATGGCGAGAATGGAAAGGATGGCCGAAATGGCGAGAATGGAAAAGACGGTAAAGATGGAAAAAATGGCGAGAATGGAAAGGACGGACCAACTGGCCCAATGGGTAAAGTAGGTGTAACTGGACCAGTTGGAGAAGGAGGTGTAACTGGTGCAACCGGTGCAACCGGCGCAACTGGACCAATTGGTAAAAAAGGCGACCCAGGAACAAATGGTTTGGCCGGACAAGCAGGTGCAACCGGTGCAACAGGACAGAATGGTCAAAAAGGTGACTCAGGAACAAATGGTTCAACCGGACCCATTGGACCAACGGGTCCGGCATCGGTATGTGACTGCAGTTGCGTTGAATTCGTCAATACGTTCTATAGTGGGGGACTAAGTGGCACACAAGGAGTCAAATTAATATACAACATCCCCAACCAATGCAATTTTATTGTATATGGATTCGACTTGGCCAACCTACCAAGTAATTTGTATGTGAAATCGGGAGAGACTCCATCTCACGAAAACGGAATCGGATTTGCATCCAACACGCCGGAACATGAAATAGATGTTCTGCACTATGCCCAAATCGATTTGGGCGACTTTAATCGCGTAAAGAGTATCAAATGCCCCGACCCCAAGATAAAAATAGGCAGTATTCAAGTGGGAGATGGATTCAAAATACTAGGGTCCAATATACTAGGTGTAATTGGATTACCAATATATAGTTATACAAATACGTTTGACAATGCGGATGTACATACGTCAAAGGAAATTGTGATTCCTTCGTATAATACGACGGATTTTTCTAATACAGGTGATTTGTATTTGTATGGCGCAATACCATATAGGTATATATCAATTACTGCCTCTGCAGGAAACGTGACATTAAATACATTGACGTTTGATTTATGTAGTTGTTGAAAAGTGTAATTTATAATTACAATACTAATCTACATTTTGTTACGATATATGCTTTAGAAGAATAATATTTTTCTTATTATTTTAAATGTAAAATAATAATATATAAATGAGTAACCGTCCTGGCTCGCCACATGCGGATGTTTCCAATAACAGTGTAGATGTATCATCGAACCCAATACGCTATACCGATTTACCAAGTAATACCTATTTTTTTGCGTATGATGCGTCGACCAATAATATAGATGCCTCATTTGTGCCATTCAAGATTACCGATGTCAGTTCATCCTATGTGGTGGATGGCACAGGATATGAGATTACGGATACGACGGGTTATACGGTGGATGGTTCGTATGTGATAAACACGACATTTGTTACGACCGACCCATCCAGTAATATTCAAATAACGGAAAATTTGACTGAAGTATTCAGTACTTATGATGACGAAGATATAAGTGGGTCGCAGGTGTCTCTCTTGATGAATCAAATAAAACAATATGCGGGTGAAATAAAATGCTCCGACTTTCATGGAAAGGGGACAATTGATGATTATACCCAATTATTTCAAGCGGCGAGTCAGATTGCCAATGAGGCGAAACAGATGGAGCTGAATGTGGATGTCGAGGGATTCAACGAATTTGCTACGGCGGCGGACGAATTGAGCAATTTATTCAATGGGTTTATAATCAAACTGCAAAATGTGAATATAATAACCGATGTCACATTTTTAACGTCGATTGTCAATGCATTATCTAAGATTGTGAATTTATCGTCTATATTCAAACGGTTCAAAGAAGTGGTATTTGCGACGTCCCAGGTCGAAATTCCCAAATCGACACATGATGCAGCGGTGATTATTCGGGGCGTCATGGAAGAAATCAATTGTGCAGTGCAACATATACAGTATTTTGTTGACCCAACTGACATTTCTCTGAATGACGCACAGTTGAGTTTGGATGAAAAGGCGAAGATTGCCAAATCAGTGGATACGATTAATAATTGGAATGTATTGTGTGAAAATGGAGTGAGTATAGCAATGGCAAATGACGCGGACATACAATATATTCAAGAGGCGAATAACACATTAAAGCATCAAACTTCGGCACTCAATACGGCGACATCGAATTTGAAAGCGAAGTTGGCAACATTTAACTTGAAACCTTAAAAGGTGCGTGCCTAACCTTAAAAGGTGCGTTCCTAACCGTAAATTGCGCGCATTTCGCTATAAGTCATTCGCCGTCCCGTTTTCTTGATGAATTCTTCCTCACCTTGCGTCATAACCTTGGACAAAGAATCAATTGTGAGGGCGTTTGTCGCTTTCAATTCGCGTACCTTAACCTCGCCCTCTTTTTCTAGTTGTTTGATTACTTCGACTACGGTATTGACAGAAGAATTGGTGCGTTCCATTTTATAAGTATATTACAAATAATACATTTATATGGATTATGCAAAAATAAAATCACGATATAATATATAAAATGAGCCCCAAGTTTCAAACCTTTGTCGGAATTATGATTTTCTATATTTTGCTGTCTTATGTGATTTTTCCAACTGCGTTTTATTATTTAGTCGAAAAATCGCTGACTAGTGCCGGAAATGGCTTCGTCGTAGGAAGCGTCATTTCAGTTGCACTTTGGTATGGATATGGTCGAAAACTGATATAATTTATTTTGTATAATGTATCACACAAAATAAATAGTTGTTATTGATGTTCCGATTGTACATTGAGATTAGCGATAAACGCATACAACTTTAACATAGTTTTCTCATGTTGACGAACTTCACGTTTATCCATTTGATTTCCCGAGCGGTCACGCAGATATATTTCTCTATAATATCGAAACGCATTAATAATCATGTGTTTGACCGGTACGTTTTCATACTGCAATGCGTCCTCGACAAAATTCCCGCGACGGTGGAGCTCATCTGTAAAATACATCCAATCGATGCTATTATTCACCGTACCGTACAATTTATACCAGCTGCCACGTTGTTGGAACGTAGAGACCAAATCAAATACCATACAGGCATATTTATACAAAAGATTAAACGTATTCCTTGTGACGGGTAATCGGTTGAGTTTTTCGGAGTAATATTTATAGGGGTATTTTTCATGCAAGATGGCGAGCCGAATGCGATGGGGGAGATAGGCGAAAATGCGGACTTGGACTTCGTCGGGTAATTCCTTCAATTTCTTGATTTCGATTAATTCTTCTTCGGATTCAATGACATTATCTTCGTCCGATTCATCGTCGGAATCGAGTAATGCATCGTATCTATTGCGGGACATTGTACAGGCTACTAATGTGTTATACACGTATAATGTTTATATTAATTCATATGTATATTACATCCTGCCCCCATTCAAGATACATTTAGAAATATCATAGATTATATGGAAATAAAGTATAAATCTTAGTTTTCGTTAGTATTATCATTTATATAAATAGTTATTTGTATATGAGCTATAAAATTATTGTGGCAAGATATAATGAATCACTAGATTGGGTAAATTATATGAACAAAAGTAATATCGTCATTTACAACAAAGGCAATAATAATATTGAAAATGCGATAAAAAGACCGAATATAGGAAGAGAGGTTGAAAGTTTTTTTCATTACATTGTGAATAATTATTATGATTTACCCGATTATGTGTTGTTTGTGCAAGGAAACCCATTTGACCACATGAAAAATATAAGCCCTACTAATTTTCAAGAAAATATTGATAATTTGATAAATAGTGGCGTAAATGATATTATGGGTCTGTTTACATCAAAAATGAGTGAACAACATTATACTTACCCCTCGATTAAATCAAAGGAATATTATTCTTTATTCTTCGAAGGAGATGTGCCAGATAATAGTATATTTGCACCGGGTTGTCAATACATAATACCAAAAGAAAATATATTAAATCGACCTATACAATTCTATATGAGGATTCATTCCATGACACTGAATACAAAAATAATGACTATTACCGAAAGCTGTTATGGAAAGCATACGTTTGATGTCAATTCGATTGATGGATGGTGTCTCGAAAGATTAATTTTGTTTTGTTTCATTAAAGAATTGCAAATTTCGAGTATAATGAAACAGAAACGGTATTTAATAACGGGTGGTGCGGGATTTATAGGTAGTACATTAGTAAATAAATTGTCACTTGATAATAGCATAGTAGTTTTAGATAATCTATTTACGGGTGATATTAATTATATTAAACCGAATGATAATATTCATTTTATAGAGGGAAATATATTAGATAATGATAAATTGCATTTGACAGGATATATAGATGGCATATACCATTTTGCGGCCATGAGCAAAGTATTTCCTTCGTTGGAAAACAAGGACATGATAAATTTTTGCGTAGAGCAAAATGTGATGGGCACCATAAATGTTTTGAAATATGCGACGTCATTCAACAGACCAATTAAAGTAATATATAGCGCATCATCTACATATTATGGTTTGAATCCAATACCAAATAGTGAAACCCAACCATCTGATTGTCAAACACCATATGCGTTAAGTAAATATTGCGGTGAATTATATTGTGAATTATTTTATAAATTATACAATCTTCCGAACGTGAGATTAAAATACTTTATGGTATATGGACCTAACGAGCCAAATAGTGGTTCCTATGCAATTGTAACTGGTATTTTTTTGAAAAGAATGAAGCAAGGTTTGCCACTACTTATACATGGGGACGGTTCTCAAACAAGAGACTTTGTTCATGTCGATGATATTTGTCAAGCTAATATACTTGCCATGAATAATCACGAGTTAGTAAATGAAACGATTAACGTAGGAACAGGAGAAATGATTTCAATAAAAGAATTGGCAAATTTAATATCTCCAAATCAGGTACATGTGGATTCGAGAAAAATAGATTTAAAAAACACTCTCTGCGACATTAGTAAACTAAGAAATAAATTGGATTGGGTCCCCACCAAGAAAATAAAGGATTATATCGAAAATGAAGTATTAAACGCACGATAAACTATTTTACGCGCTCAATATAGAGACTACATTGGCGGGACCTTGCGCAAGTACCGACCCCGGGTTTTTGCGAACACATCCTCGCTTATGAGCGGCCAGTGCCTTCAAATTATTCCCCGAAAAACTCTTGCAGATGTCGCACTTGAGTCCGGGTTTTTGTATAGGAATAGTATATCGCGTGGCCAAGAATTTGTCCAATTGGGGGAATCGGAACTCGTCTAATTGGGTGACCATCTTTTTCTGGTTTTCTTTCAACAATTCGAGTATGGCATTTTTCTGGGACATAAAGGTCTGGTATTCCTGATTAATACTATCGAGTATATCCTTTGGAATGTGGCATTCATTTGCCCCCGGATTCACGGAAAACTGCCGGATTTTGGTATATAGATTGTCGATGATATTGACGGCGGATTCGATTTTATGGGGCGAATAGTCCCCCAAATGGATGAAAACCAAGATATTGTTATTGTATATTTCTATCTGAAAATCCTTCTTAGTCGAAACGCCACTCCTTTGCGAAACGAGAATACCGCACACGTTTTTATCTTCGATGAGTGCGATGAAATCGGCGACATCGTCAGTGGTGACGTTTTCGTCGGTTTCGATGGATTTGATGTATATGGGTTGCTTGCGTAAGCGTTTTAAATTAGTGGTACATATAGAGGGTATTCGGGATTCCACCACATTAATTTCGGCACTATTATATATTTTTGTCAGAATACCCATTATGGGATTTTGTTTTGGATGTATTATAACTCCGGGGGTGCGACCCGAATCGCGAATGAGGTGTCCGATTTCCTGTATCACATGTTCCTGCGATTTCTGATTGATTGCGGAGAGTTCCTTACTATGCTCTTCTTGTATTGCGGAAATCTGCTGATTTATCCGATTTTCGCTTGCAAGAATGAAGGAGCAAATGGGCTGTTGTAGACTGTTTATCATTATTGAGGATTTGAGTTCGAAATTCTGTATGAAATCGCGAATCGATTCCTTGCTCGCATTGGATTGTAATAGTGCGTCGGTGTCTTTGTGTATTTTATCGTAAAATTCGGCAAGATGGCCCTGAAAATGTCGCATTAAGGTGTCGTTATTTTCAGAAAGGCAGTCATTTTTTATAGTATCGAGTTGTTGCTTGTTCATTGAAAGAATGTCATCTTTCAATGAAATGACTGATTTCGTCATTTGGTTTAAAAGGGATTGGTTCTCCGTTGTAAATTCAATGGTTGGTCCGGGCGCAACTTTTTCAAAGATGTCAATGAATAGGAGATTAATATAGTCGATTGAAATAGCTGGATGGTCTATGTAGAACTGGCATACGCGCGGGTCGGTTAATGTTATAGTTGTCATTATTTCTTATATACACTATAGCAAGAAATAATATACACGATATAGAACGAATCATTTATGTCTGTTCCATTTATTATTTTGCCGCAGAAACAACTTCGATATGTTTTCGATGGTTTTCTAAGAGTTGGCGATTCAAATCGGCGTTGCGGTTTTGTAATACATTCAATGATAATGTATAGTCGTGCGGGTGTTCCTCGCATTTCTTAGTGAGCTCGTCGTGTTTCGAAAGGAGGAGGAGGTGGGAATTCAACAATTCATTGTATTTGATTTTCAACATATAGTTTTCGTGTGCCAATTGGGTGAAGTTGGTTGGACGTTTCATATATATTATAACCCGGAATATATTTTTTTGTGGTTTTCCTAAATATTTTGTGGTGGCTGCAGTTATGGTGTGGTTTATTACCTGGTTTTTTACAAATTGTAGTTACATCGTCACAACTGTAAATACACCCGCGCCAGTAAATTACAATAGTAATTACAAACGCGACTGCAATTATGCAGGCAACCCGTTTTAGGAAACGTATAATTTTGGCAAAATAAAATATGGAGGATTAGTATATAATGTCCGTCCCGACAACGATGCCCTCGCCTCCGCCTTTCCAGCAATGGCAAAACTTTTACCCTGGTCTGACACATCACAACAATGGCTATGAGAGCGACCCAGTGATATTGGCTGCTGTCAACCAAACCGCACGCGATTTGACTGCGGGTGTCTATGGTGTTTCAAAGGATGTTACGGCCGCAACACTTGGTCTGCGCGATGCAATTGAACGCGGCAATATGGTTAATTCGAATTTGACGGAGCGAACTGCGGCTGTTACTCAGAATGCGGTCGAGCGTGTCGCCGCGGAGAACCGTATGACCACGGTCACCGCCGATGCGGCTAGTCGTCAGGCTGCTGCTGATACTGCCCGCGATATTATGCGCGCAGTGGACCAAAATGGTTCTGCGAATGGATATGCCACTGAAAGAACTGCGGCATTGACACAGGGAGCAGTCGAGCGTGTCGCTGCTGAGAACCGTATTACCACGATTACCTCAGATGCGGCCAGTCGTCAGGCCGCTGCCGATACTGCTCGCGATATTCTGCGCTCAGTGGACCACAATTCTGCCCAGAACCAATCGGCAACTGAACGAAATGGTGGCAATATTATGACCGCGGTAGAACGCGTTGCTGGCGAGAACCGTATTACCACGGTCACGTCAGATGCGGCTAGTCGCCAAGCGGCGGCCGATTCGGCTCGTGATATTTCTGTATCGGTCGAGCGCAATGGTGCTAATTCAATCAATGCCACCCAGACCTCTTATGCTGGTCTACTTGGTGCAATTGAGCGAAATGCGGGTGAAACCAGATTATCAAACTTGACCTCGGCTGGTCAGAGTGATATGAAAATGAGTGATGTGAGACATGCTATATTAAATGATGTCAATCGGGGAACAAATGAACTTGTGTCCGTTACTACCGGTTCATCAAATGCTATATTAAATTCGGTACAAGCCAGTGCATGGGAAGGCCGTGTCCAGCAGTCCCAGGGTTTTAAAGAGTCATTGGTCGAACAGCTGAAGGCCAAAGCGGATTTATCTGCTCAGAATGCAGGGCAATATGCTTCTATTCTATTGGAGCAGCAAAAGGCCGTCGCATTGAATACATTGGAGAGTACCAACCATTATGCCTCTCTTCTAATGGAGCAGCAAAAGGTCAAGGAATATTTATCTGCCAAGGGTGATAATCACTTTGCGGTCAATCAGTTGGAAATACAAAAGGTCAAGGAGAGCCTGGCTCACCAGGCTGCCAACAATTTCCAGGTTGGTCTATTGGAAAACCAGAAGATAAAGGAATATCTATCAAGCAAGGGTGATAGTCACTTTGCTATGAATCAGTTGGAAATGCAAAAGGTCAAGGAGGGGCTGTCTGCCCAAGCATCCAATCAGTTTGCGGTGAATCAGTTGGAACTACAAAAGGTCAAGGAGGGTCTAGCGGCTCAATCTGCCAACAATTTTGCTATTACGCAACTCGAGTCTCAGAAATCGACCGCACTCATTTCGGCTCAAATGGCGGATGCCAAATACGAGGCACTTAAGAGCCAGCAATTCTTGGCCGAGAAGATATGCGAATGCTGCTGCACTGTTAAAGAGAAGGTGGATACGGTTAAAGAGAAGATTGATTTGATTGACCGCGACCGTCTCCGAGACAACTTGATTGTTTCCAAAGAGGACAACAACATATTGAAGGTATTGGAGTTGGCAAATGTCTTTGGATACGGAGACCGCGGAAGAGGTCGGTCACCGGGAAGACATCACCATTGAAGGTCTTCGGGGCAACTAAGTGACCCGTCCAGTGAAACCCATTCCAGCTCATCCGAATCAGAATCTGAATCATCCACTTCATCATCATCTTCTGACTCATCATCGTCTGACTCATCCAGGTCTAGACATTCGAACCGAAGAAGTCGTCGTCGAAATAATCGGTCGGATACAATAAAAATTATTCAAGGACCACCTGGACCTCCTGGTCCAACCGGGCCTCCGGGTTCAAATGGTGAAAATGGAATAGACGGGCCGACTGGGCAACCAGGACCAACTGGTTATACAGGCGATACGGGAATTCAAGGACCAGTCGGACCAACAGGTAATATGGGCGATACGGGAATTCAAGGACCAATGGGTTCAACAGGTGATACGGGACCACAAGGACCGCAAGGACCGCAAGGTCAACAAGGAATGCGCGGACCAGCGGGTGACCCAGGATTTAATGGTGCACAAGGCATTCCCGGTCCAACCGGACCGACCGGTGGAATATAGACAGTCTTAGTTGTCCGAAGTCAAGATAGATAATATGTATTGCAATATAATACACATTATTTACAATAAACGTTGTACATTGATTGACGCAGTAGTTTGAGGTATACTATAACCTGCGCTGGATGCATCATAAATAGTAATATAAGGAATATAGGTTGTATTGTTGATGACCTGTATTTTGCATGCTTTGGAAAACGGCGAATCGATGGAAATATCTTGGTCAAATACCTGGAAAATAACAGAATGATATAGTTTATTTGAATTGACAGAGCCGATGGTTGACCCGGGTATAATAACGTCATTTTTTACTAAGGAGAATTGACATGATTCTAAGCAGGAAATAGAAGTTGTGACATAATAATATCCAGGTGACCATATCCATATGTCGGGTGAGTTGGATATATGACCACAATTACCATATACCGTACTGTCTGTGTCGAACTTGACGGGCTCACCCGATGCGACTTTCTGAACAGTAGTACTATAGGATGAAATAAAAGAGTGAGTAATATTGGGTGTTGGACCAGTAGGTCCTATCGGACCAGTATCGCCAGTATATCCGGTTGTCCCAGTATCACCTGTATTGCCAGTCGGACCACTTGGTCCAGTATCACCTGTAGGTCCAGTCGGACCAGTATCACCTGTATTGCCAGTCGGACCACTTGGTCCAGTATCACCTGTAGGTCCAGTCGGACCAGTGTACCCGGTTGGTCCATCGTTACATGATATAAGAATACAACCGGTATACCCGATAGGAATATTTATAACGGGGTAAACGCCAATGTCCAATTCGCTCATTATATATTTTATTAAAATCTAAAATAATGACATGCTAAACGCTTTGTCGAAATCGAAACAAAGATTACAACTGTAAACAATGAAAATACAGTATATCTTAGAAAATTACAAAGATTACAATTGTAATTACAAATATACATTGTAATTTAGAACTCTTTTACAGAATTACACATTTTGGGTTCTACCAAGATTTGTAAACGGCATCGACACTTTCGAGAGCACCCTCGACCCATCCCTGTTTCAGGGCAACGGCCTCACCGACTACCCATAAATCGGCCATTGGTCGCTGTACTTTCTTTATAAAATCCTGGCGGGTTTTGAACGCATCGCCTTTAAGCGGTTCATAATAATGAGTCCCTATTCCCCAGTAATAGTCCGTAATGGCGAGTAAGGATAGTGTATTGTGAGATAGACCAAGTGCGGTTTCCAGCATTCGACTAAGATGTTCTCTATTTTTCGCCGTATTTTCTAAGAAAGGTGTCAATTCATGGGCACATCGATTATCACTATAAGAAATCATATAGACACCCTTATCGGAATCCATTGGCAATATTTTCTGTAATGGGCCTGGTATAGAGGTCATTGCCGGTACGAGGGTTTTCATAATGGCAATACATGATTTCGCGAATTTTCCGTATATGCGGAGGAAGGGCTGGCCGTGGATTTGCCTATATAGGTTGCTCTGCACGGGAATCAGTCGCTGAATACTATCTATAGTGGTTGCCACAATAACTTTCTCGGCAAAATATTGCAGTTGTTTGCCATTATTTTCATTCTCTACGTGCAATTGAAACCCGAATCCTTCAATAGAGTCGATTCTTGAAACCGTACTGGAAAAAAGGAAGTTTACCGAGCCTATAAAATCGACCATTTTGTGTATCAAGAGATGCCATGGCACCGAAAACCCGAGATATTCCGAATAATTGTCATCGAATCCATAATGGTATAGAGTATCATATACATCCTCCTTTTCATAATCAGTATATCCGACGCAAGTAATAAAGGCATTATAATCGTGTTTTCCAAGAATGGATGTGGCAAAATCTTTGAAGGGGGCGTGTATTTTATGTCCCGCTACGTCGCACCTCGATACGTATTCGCGTTTAAGCATTTGAAATATAGATTTTATATCGCAATTACCCAAGGAGGGTGCATGATGAATCTTAGTCGAAAAGGTATGTATGGGTATTTTGAAGTCATGTAATAGCTGTTTCAAAAGAGTGTCCTTTTTGAACCGACCGATGCCGGCTCCCGTAACGACAGATACACCTTGAAATAGTGCATTATTGGCGCGTCCACCTACCAATTTGCGCGAACTGCGCTCAATGACTAAGATACGTGTATTAGGAGCTCGACGGAGTATCTTATAGGCGGAATATAACCCGGCAATGCCGGCCCCGACAATAATAATATCATACAAATGTTTCATTAGTATATATATTTATTTTTATAAGGGTGTAAAGGCAATTGAGTATCCTGATATTATATTCAAATGAGAATAATTGCAGTTTGGTTACTATTACCATTGGTGAGCGGTATTTCGATACGTTCGGGCCGTGTAATCAAAATGGGACTAAATAATGATTTATCGGCAATACAAAAGTATCAATCGTATTTTCGCAAAGAAACGTTTAATGATATTATAGGTGAAATAACCGACCATAAATTATCACGAATCTTAGTCAATACCGATTATAGGACGGCGGTCACAGTAGATAAATTAGTCGGTGGTGTCGAACTACCCTCCGACGATTTGATATATAATCATTATCACATAAGTGCAATAGACCCCGCGGTCGTACCAACATTGGTTCAGACTGCGTCGACGAATCACATACCAATCCATTTTGTTAATTTCACACCGGAATCAATACTAAATGTTCAGACTACAATATCGCAATTCTTAGGATTTACCTCGTATTTTTTCCCATTGTTTATTCTATTTTCATTATTTGCAACATTCAATAGTATCAATCGTATAACAGGTGGAAATAACAAGTCGGGATTGCCATTTTCGGGTCGCGGTAATAATGGTATTCTTGGTTTTGGGAATGACGAAGAACAATATGAGTTTGTGAAACCGAATGTATCTTTGTCGAATTGGGCAGGGAGCCAAGAAGTAATAGAAGAATGTCGTGACGTAATTTCCTATTTGGAAAACAAAGAAATATACAAGGAAGTGGGTGCGGTAATGCCCAAAGGGATTCTATTAGAAGGTCCACCGGGTACGGGAAAGACGCTATTGGCCAAGGCAATCGCGACGGAGACAAATTCTACATTTATATCTAAATCTGCGTCGGAATTTGTTGAGTTGTTTGTGGGTATGGGTGCGGCCAAAGTGAGGGAGTTATTTGAATTGGCGCGGGAGAATAGTCCGGCGATTATTTTTATAGATGAAATTGATGCAGTGGGGAAACAGCGCGGTGCGAGTCTAAATGCGGCCAATGACGAGCGTGAGCAGACACTGAACCAATTGTTATATGAAATGGACGGTTTTAATCAGAATGAGGATATAGTGGTGATGGCGGCGACAAATCGCAAAGACATCTTAGACAAAGCTCTACTAAGACCTGGTAGGTTCGACCGTATTATACGTATTCCTCTTCCGGACCAAGATTCTAGACAGAAAATCCTGGAATATTATTTGAGTAGCAAACGGGTAGAAGGGACAGTTGATGTATCGACCATCGCGGAATTGACGGCGGGACTGTCTGGTGCGGAATTGAAAAACTTGGTAAATGAGGCCGCAATTACTACGGCAAAGAATCGCGATACTACAATAAAAGAGCAATACATCTTAGATTCGTTCGAAAAATCGGTTGTGGGTTTAGTTCGAAGAAACGCGACATCTTCGCCGGTTACTAAGCAACGTGTTGCCATACACGAAATCGGACATACCTTATTAGCACTGAAATACCCGGAGTATTTCGATTTTAAGAAAGTGTCAATCCAATCGACGTATAACGGAGCGGGTGGATATACACTCTTTTCGGAAAAGCCGGACATAAAAGAGGGTGGATTATATACGAAGGATATATTGAAAAAGCGTTTGATTGTTACGCTGGGTGGGAAGGCAGCGGAAACGATATATTATGGGGACGAATTCGTATCTTTGGGCGCGACACAGGATTTGAGTCAAGCGAATCGATTGGCGAAACGAATGATTGGTTCATTTGGTATGGGAATCGAACTGGAGGTATTCCACGACGGAGGAGACGAAGATGAAGCGATGAATCCATTTCGCGGTAATACAATATCGGAAAATACTAAGAATACGATGGACGGTGAAAGTTTAGACTTGGTAAATGAGGCATTTTATGATGCAAAGGAGATTCTTAGAAAGAATCGCGAAACGATGATGAGAATGGCCGAAGTATTAAAGGCGCGGTCGGTTTTAACCGCCTCGGATTTTGACCAAGTTTTTCTAATATAATGTATAGGATAATAGTATAGGAAGACATGCAGGATACGACAATATCACCCCCACCTCTTGATATTAAAAAGAAGCCCGAAAAAGTGCCAACTGTGCAATACTATGTGAAGTTCTCGTTTACAATTACATATATATTGTTGATGACAACGGCGACAATAACAATCATCGAGGCATTGCGTACTAAGAATGCGTTTGTCAGACATGTATTAAATCTGGAAACATGTATTTCGATAGTGGCGGGTTATTTCTATTCGGTATTTACAACACAGATAGATGAATATAGTAAAACAAATACGGTGATTGACTGGGGAAGTATTACGAGTTTGCGTTATATTGATTGGAGTATTACAACGCCGCTTATGCTTTTAACATTGGCGATTGTTCTTAGTCAAAACGCGGGCAAAGTGGTTTATTTATCGACTATATCCATGATTGTTGGACTCAATTATCTGATGTTGTTTATTGGATATCTTGGAGAAACGAATAAAATAAACCGATTGGTGGCAATGATATTAGGTTACTTCCCCTTTTTCGGTATGTTTTATTTAATATATGTGAATTATGTGAAACCGAGGTTTAGTCGAGCGAATAATATATTGTTCGGATTGTATTTGTCAGTGTGGGGACTGTATGGTTTGGCTTATTTGATTCCTGAGGAGTTTAAGAACATCACAATGAACATCTTGGATTTAATCGCGAAATGTTTGATAGGATTGGGTTTGTGGGCATATTATACTAAGATTTTGCATTAATGTTTTGAAATAAACGTAAAAATAAACATATTGGGTAAATATGTTTATTTCAATACTCATTATTCGATGTATCCATTTACACCTTTTCTCATGGAAAATGCAGATTCATAAAATTGATACAAATATTTGTATAAAGGATAATGTATATTATTTCAACAAATGTGTATTCATCCGGGATGTAAGGTTCGACCAACTTACAATAATGAAGGAGAAACCAAAGCATTGTATTGTGCTGCCCATAAATTAGAAGGAATGGTGGATATAAAACACAAAACGTGTATTCATCCGGGCTGTAAGGTTCAACCACATTACAATAATGAAGGAGAAACCAAAGCATTGTATTGTGCTGCCCATAAATTAGAAGGAATGGTG
>Ga0114963_10000833_pt1 | contig 21048 bp, 19 predicted proteins | sample C_131016_EF_Meta_FD_87019 | JGI IMG/M metagenome (GOLD analysis project Ga0114963, IMG submission 87019) | Freshwater microbial communities from Lake Croche, Canada to study carbon cycling - C_131016_EF_MetaG | ecosystem: Environmental > Aquatic > Freshwater > Lake | place: Lake Croche, Canada...
AAACGGGCTCTTTCGGTAGCGTGAAGAATGATTGAAAATTTTATCTGGTTAGTGCATGTATTGGCTGCCGTCGGGGTGATTGGTCTAGTACTGATCCAGCAAGGTAAGGGTGCAGATGTGGGCGCAGCTTTTGGCACCGGATCTGCGGGTAGCTTGTTTGGATCTAGCGGTTCTGCTAATTTCTTAAGTCGATCTACTGCCATACTTGCCTCTGTATTTTTCGTGACTAGCTTAGCGTTGTCTTGGTTATCTGCCAGTCATGCGCATGGCGGAAGCGTGATGGAAAAAGCGGGTGCAACTATTCCTGCTGATCTATCCAAAGCACCGAGTTTAGACTTGCCACCAGCAGTGGGAGCTTCGCGCTCACAAGAAATACCGATTTCATCCGCTCCAACGGGCGTCCCGGTGCCCGCTGGACCAACAAATAAATAAAAGTTTTAATGATCAAGGTTTAAAGTAATTGTCATCTCAATAACATGCCGATGTGGTGAAATTGGTAGACACGCCGTCTTGAGGGGGCGGTGGCGAAAGCCGTAGCAGTTCGAGTCTGCTCATCGGCACCATATTTATAAATGGGTCTGTGCTTGCGCGGGCCGCTGTGATTGATAACCTAAGCCCCGCGGCGCTTGCGCTAAAGGGTGCCTGATCAGAGAAAATCTGGCGGGTCCGGGACATACCCGGTCAATGGAAATGAGCCATGCTGCAAAATTATTTTCCGGTATTGCTGTTCATTCTTGTCGGCATTCTGGTGGGGGTGGGTCCTATACTGATTGGGCGGCTTATTGGGCCCCATCGACCTGATGCCGAAAAAAACTCCCCCTATGAATGCGGGTTTGAGGCGTTTGAAGACGCCCGCATGAAATTTGATGTGCGCTACTACCTAGTCGCCATCCTCTTCATCCTTTTTGATCTAGAAATTGCTTTCCTCTTTCCTTGGGCCGTTGTGTTGAGGGAAATAGGCTGGCCTGGCTTTATCGCGATGTTGATATTCCTTGGGATACTTGTAGTGGGCTTCATTTATGAATGGATGAAGGGCGCACTCGAGTGGGAGTAATCCCCCGCAATAATGATTAGCTGCAACGAATTGGAGACACCATGTCGATTGAAGGCGTAATGAGCGAAGGCTTCGTCACGGCGAAGCTAGACGCAGTAATTAACTGGACGCGCACAGGTTCTTTGTGGCCCATGACGTTTGGGTTGGCTTGTTGTGCAGTGGAAATGATGCAGGCTGGGGCAGCGCGCTATGATCTTGACCGCTTTGGTATTGTGTTTCGGCCTAGTCCTCGTCAGTCTGATCTAATGATCGTTGCTGGAACACTGTGCAACAAAATGGCCCCGGCATTACGAAAGGTATATGACCAGATGGCTGAGCCCCGTTGGGTGATTTCAATGGGTAGTTGCGCCAATGGCGGAGGCTACTATCACTATAGTTATTCAGTTGTACGTGGTTGCGATCGTATCGTTCCTGTTGATGTTTATGTACCTGGCTGCCCACCTACAGCAGAAGCACTGCTATACGGCATCATCCAGTTGCAGAAAAAAATCCGCCGTACCAACACCATCGCACGGGCTGCTTAATGATGTCAGATCTGCACGAGCGACTTCTCATCGAAATTCAAGAGGCGATCCCCGGGATTGACTGCCAGTTGACCATTCAGCATGGTGAACTGAATATCAAGGCCAAATCACAAGATTGGATTCAGTTGTCTCAGGCCCTGCGTGATCATCCAAGCCTTCATTTTGAACAGCTCATTGATTTGTGTGGAGTAGATTGGTCTGAATATGCGGGCCATCCCTCTGACTCTCCCCGCTACGGTGTGGTGGTGCATTTATTGTCGATTAAAAATAATCAACGCCTTCGTCTCAAGGCATTCTGCCATGACAATGACTACCCCATGATGCAGTCTTTGGTTGACATTTGGCCCAATGCTAACTGGTATGAACGCGAAGCTTTTGATGTGATGGGTATCGTTTTTGATGGCCACCCAGACCTTCGCCGCATCCTTACAGATTATGGATTTGTAGGCCATCCTTTCCGCAAAGATTTTCCCATCTCAGGCCATGTCGAGATGCGCTACGACGCAGAGCAGCAGCGCGTTATTTACCAACCCGTCAGTATTGAACCTCGCAATAATGTGCCTCGCATCGTCCGCGAAGAGCATTACGGCGACACCCAGGTCTGAGGCGTCGTATGGCAGAGATTAGAAACTACACGATGAATTTTGGGCCACAGCATCCTGCGGCTCACGGCGTTTTGCGCTTGGTTTTAGAATTAGATGGTGAAGTGATTGAGCGGGCAGACCCGCACATCGGTTTGCTCCATCGCGGCACGGAAAAGCTAGCTGAACAACGTACTTTCTTGCAGTCAGTGCCTTACATGGATCGTCTCGATTATGTCTCGATGATGTGTAATGAGCACGGATATGTGATGTCAATCGAGAAATTACTCGGTGTGGATGTGCCCATTCGTGCGCAATACATTCGTGTCATGTTTGACGAAATCACCCGCATTTTGAATCATTTGTTGTGGTTGGGTGCGCACGCGCTCGACGTGGGCGCAATGACCGTGTTTTTGTACGCCTTCCGGGAACGCGAAGATTTGATGGATTGCTATGAGACCGTGTCAGGTGCGCGCTTACATGCGGCTTATTACCGCCCAGGTGGGGTGTACCGTGATCTTCCCGATAGCATGCCCAAGCACTTGCAATTCAAGAAAGGTAACGATGGCAAGTTGAGTAGCTTAAACGCCAATCGCGAAGGCTCCTTACTCGACTTCATTGAAGACTTTACCAACCGATTCCCCGGTTATGTGGATGAGTACGAAACTTTGCTGACCGATAACCGCATCTGGAAACAGAGAACGGTAGGGATTGGGGTGGTTCCACCTGAGCGCGCAATGGCGTTAGGATTTACAGGCCCGATGCTGCGAGGATCTGGCGTGGAGTGGGATTTGCGTAAGAAGCAACCTTATGAAGTCTACGATAAGCTCGATTTCCAAATTCCGATTGGTTTAAATGGCGATTGTTATGATCGGTACTTGGTGCGCATTGAAGAATTCCGTCAATCCAACCGTATTATTCGTCAGTGCATTGAATGGCTTCGAAAAAACCCTGGTCCGGTGATTAGCGACAATCACAAACTCACCCCTCCTGCTCGTGAATCCATGAAAGGCAACATGGAATCGCTGATTCACCATTTTAAATTATTCACCGAAGGCTTCCATGTGCCTCCTGGCGAAGCCTATGCCGCCGTTGAGGCGCCCAAAGGTGAGTTTGGGGTGTATTTGATTTCCGATGGGGCGAACAAACCGTATCGATTAAAAATCCGTGCGCCTGGATTTCCGCATTTGGCTGCATTAGATGAAATGTCACGAGGCCATATGATTGCTGACGTCGTCGCAATCATAGGCACGCAAGATATCGTTTTTGGGGAAATTGACCGCTAATATGCTCAGTCAACATGCAAAAAGCCTCATTGATCATGAGGTCACCAAATACCCAGCAGACCGTAAGCAATCTGCTGTGATCGCAGCTTTGGCCATCGCACAGGATGAACACGGCTGGTTGTCGCCCGAGGTTATGCAGGCTGTCGCTGAGTACTTGGAAATGGCCCCCATGGCGGTATATGAGGTGGCATCGTTCTATGAGATGTTCAACATCAAACCCATGGGGCGGCATAAATTAACCTTGTGCACGAATTTGCCTTGCGCGTTGTCGGGTGCGCTCGATACTCAGAAATATTTGATGGATAAGCTGGGTATCGGTTTTAACGAAGTCACAGCTGATGGCCGCTTTAGCCTTAAAGAAGGCCAGTGTTTTGGTGCATGTGGTGATGCCCCCGTGTTACTGGTAAACAATAAAGCGATCCATTGCAAAATGTCGATTGCCGACGTGGATAAATTGCTAGAGGAACTCAAATGAACAATCAGGCAATCATGGGTGGCCTTGATGGCGATCGCACTTGGCGTTTAGCGGACTACGTGCAACGTGGCGGTTACGAAGCGCTGCGTAAAATTTTGACCAAACCCATGACGCCTGATGAAGTCGTTGCTGAGGTGAAATTATCTGGTCTGCGCGGTCGTGGGGGGGCGGGTTTTCCAACCGGAGTGAAGTGGGGCTTTATGCCCAAAAATTACTCAGGTGACAAATACGTGGTATGTAACTCAGATGAAGGTGAGCCCGGAACCTTCAAAGATCGCGACATTCTCAGATACAACCCGCATGCCTTAATTGAAGGCATGATTATTGGCGCTTACGCCATGGGTGCAAAAGCTGGATATAACTACATTCACGGCGAAATTTGGTCAGTCTATGAACGCTGTGAAGAAGCCATCGAAGAAGCACGCGCAGCGGGCTATCTGGGTAGCAACATTATGGGTTCAGGCTTTGATTTCCAGTTGTACAACGCACACGGTTACGGGGCATACATTTGTGGTGAAGAGACTGCCTTGCTCGAATCCCTTGAAGGGAAAAAAGGTCAACCACGTTTTAAGCCCCCCTTCCCTGCGAGTTTTGGTTTATACGGTAAACCCACCACCATCAATAACACTGAGACCTTTGCATCCGTACCTTACATTATTCGTGAAGGCGGTCAGCATTTCCTGGAAATCGGCAAGCCTAATAATGGTGGTTGCAAGCTGTTTTCAGTTTCTGGGCATGTTGAACGCCCGGGTAATTTTGAAATACCGTTGGGAACTCCCTTTTCGGAATTGCTAGAAATGGCAGGTGGTATGCGCGGCGGCAAGAAATTGAAGGCGGTGATTCCCGGAGGTTCATCGGCTCCCGTATTGCCCGCAGAAATCATGATGAATACCAATATGGACTATGACTCCATCGCCAAAGCGGGTTCGATGTTGGGATCTGGTGCAGTCATCGTGATGGATGAAACGGTATGTATGGTAAAGGCTTTAGAGCGTTTATCTTATTTCTATCACGAAGAATCGTGTGGTCAATGTACGCCTTGCCGTGAAGGGACCGGATGGCTCTATCGCGTGATCCATCGCATCGAACACGGGCAAGGGCGTCCAGAGGATTTGGACTTATTGCTGAATGTGTCTGACAACATTTCTGGGCGCACTATTTGCGCGCTCGGCGATGCCGCAGCGATGCCTGTGAAGAGTTTTGTGACGCATTTCCGCTCTGAGTTCGAGTACCACATTCAGCATAAACGCTGCTTGGTGGGGTCAGGCTCCGTTCATAACCACGCAGAGGCCGCTTAAATCATGGCCTTGTTGAATATTGAAATCGACGGACAGCCAACACAGATTGAATCTGGACGCACCGTCATGGACGCTGCACGTCAGCTTAATATTGCGATTCCCCATTTCTGTTACCACAATAAATTATCCATCGCTGCGAACTGCCGTATGTGTTTGGTGCAGGTAGAAAAAGCGCCCAAACCTCTACCTGCATGCGCAACCCCCGTGTCCGAAGGGATGAAGGTCTTTACCCACTCAGAGTTCGCGGTGAAATCGCAAAAAGCGGTGATGGAGTTTCTCCTCGTCAACCACCCGCTTGACTGCCCAATTTGTGATCAAGGCGGCGAATGCCAATTACAAGATCTGGCAGTGGGTTATGGGGGGAGTGATTCGCGTTTTCAAGAAGAGAAGCGAGTGGTGGCCAATAAAGATCTGGGTCCCCTGATCTCAACCGACATGACCCGATGCATTCACTGCACCCGCTGCGTCCGCTATGGCGAAGAGATTGCAGGCATTATGGAATTAGGCATGGGGGGGAGAGGAGAGCATTCCGAGATCATGGCCTTCATGGGTCAAACAGTGGATTCCGAAGTCTCTGGAAACGCGATTGACCTCTGCCCTGTAGGCGCGTTGACCAGTAAGCCTTTCCGTTTTTCGGCGCGAACATGGGAACTGCGTCGCAACCGTTCTATTAGCCCGCACTGCAGCTTGGGTTCTAATTTGGTGGTTCAATCCAAAGCAGATCGCGTCATGCGCGTGCTGCCCGGGATCAACGAAGAATTAAATGAATGTTGGTTGTCGGATAAAGATCGTTTTTCCTACGAAGCACTGGGTGCCGAAGATCGTGCCCAGAAACCGATGATCAAACGTAATGGACAGTGGAACGAAAGTACCTGGCAAGATGCATTGGACTTTGCGGTTGAGGGATTGCGTCAGGCTTTGCGCTCTGCGGCAGGCCCGGATGCGATCGCCGCGTTGGCAAGCCCACATCAGACATTAGAAGAACTGTATTTGCTACAGGCCTTGGTACGCGGTCTGGGTAGCGGTAACGTTGACCATCGCTTAAACCAAACTGATTTCCGCCTAGATTCTTCTCTGCAAGGTTCGCCTTGGTTAGGCATGTCAGTTGCACAGTTACCGCAACTCAACGCGTGTGTATTGATCGGTTCTAGTGTGCGTAAAGATCATCCCTTAATCGCGGTTCGTTTGCGTCAAGCCGTCCGTAAAGGCGCAAAGCTGCACATGATTCATATTGCAGATGATGATCTGGCAATGAAGAAAGCGGCGTCATTGTTTGTAAAACCCTCTGAGATGCCTAAGGCCTTGGCGGAGGTACTCGTGGCTGCTGCCCAGCAACTCGGAACGCGCCTGCCAGCTTCTTTCGGTATAGAACAGGTCCAAGCCTCGGCAGAAGCGCAAGCGATTGCAGCAAGTTTGATCGCAGGTGCGCATACAGCCGTGATGTTGGGGAATTTTGCGCAGCACCATCCTGAGTTCAGCCAATTGTATGTTCTTGGAGAAGAGCTTGCGCGCCTCACCCAGTCTACCTTCGGTGTCATTGGCGAAGCCGCAAATAGTGTGGGTGCAAATATCGCAGGTGCGGTGCCTAGCCATGGCCCTTTTGGTGCAGAAGCGATTCAAGGTAAGCCTGCGAGTGAGCTGATTGCGCAGGGACGCCAAGCCTACATTTTATTGGGTACCGAGCCCGATCTGGATTCTGCTAATGGAGCCGCGGTCCGCTTGGCGATGCGCGAAGCACAGTGTGTGATTGCAATGACCAGCTTCACTTCGCAGGTGATGGAGTATGCAGATGTGATTCTGCCCATCGCCCCATTTAGTGAAACAGCCGGCAGTTATGTCAATACTGAAGGGCGCCTTCAGTCATTTACTGCTGCGGTTAAACCGCTAGGTGAGTCCCGTCCTGCTTGGAAGGTATTGCGCGTGCTTGCAAATCTGTTCGCGCTCCCAGGTTTTGACTTTGAGGATATGGATGGACTTCGTGATTCGATGGGTGGCGATCTAGTGGAGCGTAGCCGTCGTTATGCGTTTAATCCCCTCACTGCGCATCACACCGAAGTATTACCACCGGTACCTAACGGTCTGATGCCTGGCCATTACCTTGAGCGTGCAACAGAAACGCCCATTTATCGAGCCGATGCGGTTGTTCGTCGCTCACCCTCATTGCAGATTCGGACTGACGCTTGGAAAGCAAGTGTGGTCATGCATCCCGATACAGCCAAGTCTTTACATGTGCAAGCCGGAGATCAGGTTCGCGTTAAACATCTTGATGCCTTTGCCGATCTTCCTGTAATGACAGACGCAGGGCTGGTGACGGGGGTCGCGCGCATTCCTGCCGCATGGCCTGAAACTTCTTCTCTTGGCGTGACCTCAGGCGCCGTTACTATTGAGCGTTTAGTTTAATGCGCAACGTTGACCAATCTTACTTGGAGTGCGCTCGTTATGTCTGAGATACAGGCGTTTTTTGGCCCTGCCTGGCCCTTGGTTTGGGCTTTATTTCGCATTGTTTTAATTGTTCTCCCCTTACTTGGTGCGGTGGCTTACCTCACCTTGGCCGAACGTAAAGTGATTGGCTACATGCAAGTGAGAAATGGTCCTAATCGAGTGGGACCGATGGGTTTGCTGCAACCCATCGCCGATGCATTGAAGTTGATGACCAAAGAAATCGTTGTCCCGAGTGATGCAAACAGCTTCTTGTTTGTATTAGCTCCTGTACTGATCATCATGCCAGCGATGGCCGCTTGGTCAGTCCTGCCATTCTCGCCCGAGCTGGTATTAGCTAATGTCGACGCTGGGTTGCTCTTCATCATGGCGATCACTTCCATGGGGGTATATGGTGTGGTGGTAGCAGGATGGGCTTCAAACTCTAAATATGCTTTCTTGGGTGCAATGCGATCTGCAGCCCAAATTGTGGCTTATGAAATTGCGATGGGTTTTGCTCTGGTTGGGGTTTTGGTGATGTCACACAGCCTCAATCTTGTCGAAATTGTTCGTCAACAGGAGGGTATGCTGGGTTTCCTTCAATGGAACTGGCTGCCCTTATTTCCTTTATTCGTGGTGTACTTCATCTCTGGCTTGGCAGAGACCAACCGTGCCCCGTTTGACGTTGCCGAAGGTGAATCAGAAATCGTTGCCGGGTTTCATGTGGAATACTCTGGCATGACGTTTGCAGTATTTTTCTTGGCCGAATACGCCAATATGATTTTGATTTCAGCCTTGACCAGTATCTTGTTCTTAGGTGGGTGGCTTGCACCGTTTTCCTTCCTGCCCTCAGGCATGATTTGGCTGCTTCTCAAAACGGCGTGTGTCTTGTTTTTGTTTTTGTGGTGCCGCGCTACCTTCCCACGTTACCGATACGACCAAATTATGCGTTTGGGTTGGAAAGTACTGATTCCGGTTTCACTGGTCTGGTTGCTTGTCGTTGCCCTGCTCATGCAAGCGCCCCTTCGCCAACTCCCGATTATCAATATCTGGTTCCACTAAGGACATATCCATGGGTGCCATTAAAGAATTTATTGGAAGTTTAATGCTGAGTGAGTTGCTGAAGGGTATGCAACTAACTGGTAAAAACTTTTTCGCTCGAAAGATCACCATTCAATATCCCGAAGAAAAAACACCTCAGTCGCCTCGCTTTCGAGGATTACACGCCTTGCGTCGCTATCCCAATGGTGAAGAGCGCTGCATCGCATGCAAATTGTGTGAAGCCGTGTGCCCAGCACTCGCTATCACAATCGAATCTGAAAAGCGCGCAGATGGCTCGCGTCGCACTACACGTTACGACATTGATCTGACTAAATGCATTTTTTGCGGATTCTGCGAAGAATCCTGTCCTGTGGACTCAATTGTCGAGACTCGCCACTTTGAATACCACGGTGAAAAGCGCGGTGATCTTTACTACACCAAGCCTATGCTTTTAGCGGTGGGTGACAAACTTGAAGAGCAAATAGCGCGCGATCGTGCATCTGATGCTGCTTACCGTTGAACGCTGTATCTCAGAAGAAAAACCGGAGAGCTGAACCCTGATGGAATTCTCGACTTTTGTTTTCTACGCTTTTGCGACGCTACTCCTGTCGGGAGGAATTGGCGTAATTTTGGCTCGTAACCCTGTGCATGCTGCTTTATTCCTGGTGCTTGCCTTCTTTTCGGGTTCAGGGCTTTGGATGTTGCTCGAAGCCGAATTCCTTGCGATTAGTTTGGTGCTGGTCTATGTGGGCGCGGTAATGGTGTTATTCCTATTTGTAGTGATGATGCTAGATATCAATCTAGATCAGCTGCGTGAGGGTTTTTGGAAATATTTTCCTTTAGGTGGTCTGGTTGCGTTGCTGATGGTGGGAGAGTTGGTGTTATCGGTGATGACGCCTCGGTTCAGCCATCTTGGTCGCAATTTAGCCCCCGCTTCAGAGGGGTACAGCAACACACGTGAATTGGGCATGCAGTTGTACACCACTTACGTTTATCCCTTTGAACTTGCCTCGGTGGTTTTACTGGTGGCGATTGTGGCCGCGATTGCCTTAACGCTTCGTCGTCGTAAAGGTACGAAGTATCAAAACCCTGCTGAGCAGATTAGGGTGCGCCGAGAGGATCGCGTTCGCATGGTAGAGATGAATGCTGAAAAACAGGATATCACCGCCACAGGTCAAGGAGAGCCCTCATGATCACCTTGTCTCATTACCTCGTGCTTGCCGCGATCCTGTTTGCAATCAGCGTGGTGGGTATATTCCTAAATCGCAAGAACGTGATTGTTTTGTTGATGGCGATTGAACTCATGCTCTTGGCCGTTAACCTGAACTTCATTGCCTTCTCGCATTATCTGCACGATACGGCTGGTCAAATTTTTGTTTTCTTTATCCTCACTGTTGCTGCGGCCGAATCAGCAATTGGCCTCGCCATTTTAGTGGTGCTGTTCCGTAACTTGTCGACGATTAACGTGGACGACCTTAATAGTTTGAAGGACTGATCGCCCTCTATGAAATCATTACTTGTACTGATTCCTCTCGCGCCGCTGTTCGGTTCTTTGCTGGCTGGATTATTTGGAAAGACCATCGGAAGAACAGGCGCACATGTCGCCACCATCCTCGGTGTGGCCGTTGCATTGCTGGCTTCTTTGTTTGTTGCGAACGAGGTATTCAGCCATGGATTTCATTTCAATGAAGCGCTTTATACCTGGATCACGATCGGAACATTACCGATGCAGGTGGGTTTTTTAATTGATCCTTTAACTGCAACCATGATGGTTGTGGTGACATTCGTCTCGCTGATGGTGCACATTTATACCATTGGCTATATGCATGAAGACCCCGGCTATCAACGCTTCTTTAGCTACATTGCGCTCTTCACCTTCGCCATGTTGATGCTGGTCATGTCTAATAACTTCCTACAGCTGTTCTTTGGGTGGGAAGCGGTGGGATTGGTGTCGTACTTGCTGATCGGTTTCTGGTTTACCCGCCCTACCGCGATTTACGCCAACATGAAGGCCTTCTTGGTCAACCGTGTGGGCGATTTTGGCTTCTTACTAGGGATCGGCCTAGTTTTGGCCCACTTTGGTTCCCTAGACTATCAAACGGTATTTAACGCTGCACCCTCTCATACCAACGATACGATTGAGCTATTTGCGGGGTCGCCATGGTCTCTGATGACGGTGACTTGTATATTGCTTTTCATCGGTGCAATGGGTAAGTCAGCCCAAATGCCTTTGCATGTTTGGTTACCTGATTCGATGGAAGGCCCTACACCCATCTCTGCACTCATTCATGCTGCAACGATGGTCACGGCCGGTATCTTCATGGTCTCGCGGATGTCACCGCTTTTTGAGCTTTCACCTACTGCGCGATCATTCGTATTGATCATCGGTGCTACCACAGCTTTATTGATGGCTTTCTTGGGCGTGATTCAATACGATATTAAACGAGTGGTGGCTTACTCCACGCTTTCGCAATTAGGTTACATGACCGTTGCTTTGGGCGTGTCGGCTTATCCTGTTGCCATCTTTCATCTGGCTACACACGCATTTTTTAAAGCCTTGCTGTTCTTAGGGGCCGGCAGTGTGATTCACGCGATGCATCACGAACAGGACATGCGTCATATGGGTGGCTTAAGAAAGCATTTACCCATTACTTATTGGACTGCGGTGGTGGGTTCACTCGCCTTGGCGGGTATTCCGCCCTTCGCTGGTTTTTATTCCAAAGACGCCATTATTGAAGCCGTGCAAGCTTCTAACGCATTGGGGAGCAGTTATGCTTTGTTCGCTGTGATGGCAGGGGTATTCATCACGGCCTTCTATTCATTCCGTATGTTGTTCATGACCTTTCATGGTAAAGAGCGCATGGACCATCACACCAAAGACCATCTGCATGAGTCGCCCTGGGTCATTACTTTGCCACTTGTCATGCTCGCCATTCCATCCTTCTTTGCAGGATTCATGGGAATAGAGCCCTTGCTGTTTAGTGATTATTTTGGTCAATCTATTTACCTAGCACATGAAGGCCCCATGTCGGTTCTGCGTGAAGAATGGCATGGCTTAATGGAATTCACATTGCATGGAATGATGGCTGCTCCGTTTATGTTGGCTGTTGCAGGAATTGCAACTTCAGCCTACTTATATTTGCTACGTCCTGATATTCCAGAAGCCATCAAGAACCGTATGGGTCCGATCTATCGTTTGCTAGAAAACAAATACTATTTTGATCGTTTCAATGAAATCGTCTTTGCAGGTGGCGCCCGTAGCTTGGGTGGAGGCTTGTGGAGAGTAGGCGATCAAACATTAATTGATGGTGGGATGGTTCACGGCTCTGCCGCCTTGGTGGCGCGTGCCTCTTCTGTGATCCGCCGACTACAAACGGGTTTCCTTTATAACTATGCCTTCATGATGATCTTCGGCGTATTTGCGCTGCTGACAATCTGGCTCTTCAAAGCCTAACTGGGCTGGATGGATTTGAGATGACCATGACCCCTTACCTCAGCCTATCGATCTGGGTTCCGATTATTGCGGGTGTACTTGTGATTCTGTTTGGCTCCGGCGAGCACAAAGCACCCCTTGCACGCAAACTTGCACTTTTAGGCAGCTTGGCAGGCTTGGTTGTTGCCTTGCCCCTTTACATCCGATTTGATCCCGCATTGGCAACGATGCAGTTTGCGGAATTTAGTCCATGGATTCCTGCCTTTCACATCAATTACCATTTAGGAATTGATGGCATCAGCATGTGGTTCATTTTGCTCAATAGCTTCACTACGGTGTTGGTGGTAGTGGCGGGGTGGGAAGTGATCCAAGATCGCCCAGCGCAATATTTGGCAGCATTTTTGATCATGTCTGGCCTGATCAACGGTGTATTTGCGGCCCTCGATGCGATTTTGTTCTACGTATTCTTTGAAGCCATGCTGATCCCAATGTTTATTATCATTGGTGTGTGGGGTGGCCCGCGACGTGTGTTTGCAGCCATTAAGTTCTTCTTGTATACCTTGCTGGGCTCCTTGCTCATGCTTGCTGCTTTCATTTACATGTTCTTGAAATCGGGACAAAGTTTTGAAATCTCAGCTTTCCAAGCATTGCAAATGCCTTTGAATGTCCAAATTTTAATTTTTATGGCGATGTTCATGTCTTTTGCGGTGAAAGTGCCAATGTGGCCAGTTCACACTTGGTTGCCTGACGCCCACGTAGAAGCCCCGACAGGCGGTTCAGTGGTGTTAGCAGCCATTACATTGAAAATTGGAGCGTATGGCTTCTTACGTTTTAATCTTCCCATTGCCCCCGATGCCGCCCACTACCTCTCCGGCTTCATGATTGCGTTGTCGCTTATTGCAGTGGTTTATATTGGTTTGGTTGCGTTGGTTCAGGCAGACATGAAAAAGTTGGTGGCTTATTCCTCCATTTCGCATATGGGCTTTGTTACCTTAGGTTTTTTTGTGTTTAATCCACTCGGTATTGAAGGTGGTTTAATGCAAATGATTTCACACGGCTTCGTCAGCGGGGCCATGTTTTTGTGTATCGGTGTTTTGTATGACCGTATGCATACCCGTCGCATAGCAGATTATGGTGGTGTGGCGAATACCATGCCTAAATTCGCTGCGTTCTTTATGTTGTTTGCCATGGCCAACGCAGGTCTTCCCGGCACCAGCGGCTTTATAGGCGAATTCATCGTGACCTTAGGCGCGTTGCAAGCAAACTTTTGGTACGCATTTTTTGCCGCAACAGCATTGATCTTTGGCGCAGCTTATTCACTTTGGATGTACAAGCGCGTCATTTTTGGCGAAATTGCGAACGAGCACGTAAGAGAACTGTTAGACATTAATCGTCGTGAGTTTGCTTTACTTGCAATTCTTGCCGTGGCAACTCTTGCCATGGGGATCTACCCTAAGCCATTCACTGACCCCATGCATGCTTCGGTGAATAAATTGATTCAGCAGACAACAATGAAGAAGATTTGAGGCCCGCACGATGATGACCGCAATTCCCAATATTGCTCCGGCCCTTCCTGAGATGATTCTGCTGGCCTTAGTATCCGTAGTTTTGGTGGTGGATCTGTTTTTAGAGGAAGCCCAACGCGATCTAACCTATTTCCTCAGTCAAGGTACCGTTTTGCTCACGGTACTTGCTTTGGTATCCATGCCCCATAGCGCTCCTGTTTATACCTTCAGCAATATGTTTGTGGATGACACCTTGGGCCGAACCCTTAAGGTTTTAGTCCTGCTCACGGTATCGATCATCTTTGCCTATACCCGCGCCTATTCTGCTCAACGGGAGATGTACAAAGGGGAATATTTCTCTTTAATGCTCTTTGCAACCCTAGGCATGATGGTGCTGATCTCAGCAAATCATTTCTTAACTTTGTACTTAGGATTAGAGCTATTGGCATTAGGGCAGTACGCATTGGTTGCCTTACAACGCGATTCAGCACGTTCGACAGAAGCCGCAATGAAATACTTCGTGTTAGGTGCGCTGGCGTCTGGTCTGCTCCTTTATGGTATGTCGATGATGTACGGGGCAACCGGAGCGCTGGGGCTCCAGCAAGTTGCCGCTGCGCTTTCAACAGGCACGGTTGACCATCAAGTCGCGACGATTGGCCTAGTCTTTATCGTGGCTGGCTTAGCCTTTAAATTAGGTGTGGTGCCGTTCCATATGTGGATACCGGATGTTTATGAGGGAGCCCCCACCTCCATGACATTGTTCATTGGAACTGCTCCTAAAATAGCAGGTGTCGCTTTCTTCATCCGCTTACTCGGAGAGGGTTTGGCGCCTTTGGCATCCGACTGGCAGCAAATGTTGATCGTGGTTGCAGTGCTTTCCTTAGCCCTCGGAAACATCACAGCGATTGCCCAGACGAATATCAAACGCATGTTGGCCTATTCCACTATTTCTCATATGGGCTTTGTCTTGCTGGGCATCCTGGCAGCGAGTCAGCAAGGTTACGCTGCCGCAAGTTTCTATATTTCTACGTATAGTTTGATGGGCTTGGGCGCATTTGGCATGATTCTGCTGCTTTCGCGTGCTGGATTTGAAGCCGAGACCATACATGATTTCAAGGGATTGAATAAGCGTAGCCCTTGGTTTGCTCTAGTGATGTTGATGGTGATGATTTCTATGGCGGGTATTCCTCCCTCCGTGGGCTTTTTTGCAAAACTTTCAGTATTACGTGCCGCTCTTGCAGCAGGATATACGTGGTTGGTCGTATTCTCAGTCATGCTGTCTTTGGTTGGTGCGTTTTATTATCTGCGCATCATTAAAGTGATGTACATGGATGAGCCAGAAGATACGCACCCTATTGAGGGAGAGTTTGATATGCGTGTTTTACTCTCATTGAACGGCATCGCAATTTTTGCTTTGGGCATATTGCCTCAACCTCTTATGTCATTGCTTAACCACGCCGTGGTGCAATCATTGCATTGAACCTTAAGCCTCTGCCAGCTGAGGATTTCACCGAGCACCAGATCGAAGGGCGTGAAATCTACTCAGGGCGCTTACTTAAGGTTCAAAATGATCGTGTTAGCTTGCCCAATGGTGGGGAAGCTGAGCGCGAATATATTAAGCATCCCGGTGCTGCAGCCATTCTTGCTCTAACAGATGATGATCAAGTTGTCCTGGAATGGCAGTATCGCTATCCTTCAGGACGCCACTACATCGAGATCCCTGCGGGTAAAATTGATTCAGGTGAGCCCCCTGAGCTTGCAGCGCGGCGCGAGTTGCGGGAAGAGACGGGATGGGAGGCACGCGAATGGTCACTCTTGCTGGAACATGATGTGGCCATTGCCTACACCGATGAGCGGGTTTATATCTATCTTGCCCAAGGTCTATCCTTGGGAGATGTTCAGCGAGATGAAGAAGAGTTTTTAGAGTGCTTTCTTCTGCCTTTTGAGGAGGCAATGGCCTGGCTGGATGCGGGCCGCATTCAGGACAGTAAAACCCAAGCCGCTCTTCTTACCTGGGATCGACGACGACGAAACTTGAAATAATCGACAACAACCCCATCTTAGGTCCAAGTTATTTATTTTGAGGACCTTATGACACAAACCACTCAAGCCCCAGAGCAAATGCAATTTCAAGCAGAAGTAAAACAACTTCTGCAACTGATGATTCATTCGCTATACAGCAATAAAGAAATTTTTCTTCGCGAACTGGTATCAAATGGTTCAGATGCATGCGATAAGCTGCGTTTTGAGGCTGTACAGCAACCTTCTCTGCTAGAAAGCGATGCTGAACTCAAAGTGCGGATTCAGGCCAATAAAGAGGCACGCACCATCACCATTAGCGACAACGGTATTGGGATGAGTCGCGAGGAGGTGATCGAGAATATTGGTACGATTGCAAAATCAGGTACCAAAGAGTTTTTAGGTCGATTAACCGGTGATGATGCCAAGGATGCGCGTCTCATCGGGCAATTTGGGGTGGGTTTTTATTCCGCTTTCATCGTGGCCGACAAAGTCTCCCTTGTCACTCGTCGCGCGGGGGCCGCTTCTGATTCAGGGATACGCTGGGAATCAGCGGGTGATGGAAGCTACACACTAGAGGCGGTGGGTGAGGCGCCTCGGGGTACCTCGGTAACGCTTCATCTGCGCGAAGGTGAAGATAATCTTCTGGAAACCTGGCAATTGCACAATATCGTGCGTCGTTACTCCGATCATATTCAATTACCTATAATAGGTGAGGACAACGAGGGTAAGGACGAAGTCTTAAATCAAGCTAGCGCGCTATGGGCCCGCCCAAAAAGCGAAATAAGCGATGAGCAATATCAAGAGTTTTACAAGCATGTAGCCCATGATTTTGAGCCCCCACTGGCTTGGAGCCATGCAAGGGTAGAAGGCCGTCAGGAATACACCGAGCTTTTGTACGTGCCTGCTCGGGCGCCATTTGATCTATGGGATCGCGAACCACGTAATGGCATCAAGCTTTATGTAAAACGTGTCTTTATTATGGAAGACGCAAAGAAGCTGCTGCCCAATTACTTGCGTTTTGTGCGTGGCGTCATCGACTCCAATGACTTGCCTCTCAATGTCTCTCGTGAAATCCTGCAGGAAAGCAAAGATATCGATGCGATTCGAGCCGGATGCACCAAAAAAGTCTTGGGTTTGCTCGAAGACTTGGCCAGCAACACGCCTGAAAAGTACACCACTTTCTGGAAAGAGTTCGGCCAGGCGTTTAAGGAAGGGGCAGGGGAAGAACATGCCAACCGTGAGAAGTGGTCTGGATTGTTGCGGTTCCCCAGCACGCGCAGTGAGCAAAGTGATGCACAGGTCAGTCTTGCTGAATATAGTTCTGCTATGAAAGAGGGCCAAGAAGCCATTTACTATGTGACTGCTGATTCATGGTCTGCTGCGAAGAATAGCCCACACCTAGAAGTCTTTAAAAAGCGGGGTATCGAGGTGCTCTTGCTCTGCGATCGAGTAGACGAATGGGTGGCGAGCCATTTGCATGAGTTTGAAGGAAAGTCATTTGTCTCAGTTGCAAAAGGCGATCTTGATCTCTCTAAACTCCCTGGTGCGAGCGATACAGCCGAAGAGAAGAAAGAGCAAACAGCAGAACTCAAGAAATTGTGTGAAACCATGAAAGGGGCTTTAGGAGAGCGGGTAGAGGATGTGCGCATTTCTCAACGGCTCACTGAATCGCCTGCCTGCGTGGTGGTCCCCGAAGGGGCAATCTCTGGGCATTTGGCTCGTATGTTGAAAGCGGCGGGACAAGAGGTTCCCAAGGATAAATTAATTCTTGAAATTAATGCCACGCACCCGCTCATTCAGCGCTTAGATGCCGAATCTGATATTGCCAAGGTTGGAGAGTGGAGCCAGTTGCTATTGGATCAAAGTATCTTAGCTGAGGGGGGACATTTAGATAACCCCTCCGCTTTTGTGCGAAGACTCAATACGCTCCTGCTCCAAGGTTAAGGGCAGACTATTTTTTTGTACCTACCGTTAAAGTGCAAAAGGGAACATAACCTTTTGCACTTTTTACTTGATTCCGCTAAGACATATTTACAATAATAGTTTGCAATCTTGAAAAAACTAAAGATTTGTAACGATTGCCCGTTAATATGTAGGCTGTTTGTTCGTAGCCAATAATAAGGAAACCCATGACTTCGCTGCTCGATAACCTTGCACTCTGGAAAAAATTTGCTTTAATTGGATTGCTGGGTCTTATTCTGCTCGGGGTTCCTTCTTGGTTCTTCATGCAAATCAATTCGAATAACATCGATACAGCGGTTACAGAACTGCAAGGCTTAGAGCCGACTCGCCTGACATTAGATGTCCTGCGCGCAACTCAAAAACACCGCGGTTTTTCAACCAGAGTTTTATCGGGTGACACCTCAGCCAGCGATAAACGCGAAGCCACATTTAAAGATGCCGAAGCGTTTTACACCAAATTAGATAAATTAGTTGAACAAGGTATTGCAGACGACGCTTTAAAAGCATCGTGGAAAAAAGTACACACCGAATGGTCGGCTGTTTCCTCTGCTGCAGGCAATAAATCCATTACAGCTGAAGAGAACTTTGCAAAACACACCCAAACCATTTCAGATCTGTTGGTATTCAATGATCTTCTGATCGACGCTTATGGGCTTTCATTAGACCCAGATGGCCCCACCTATCATATGGTGATGGCATCCACTGTTCACTTGCCTGCCTTGACTGAAGACCTTGCAAAATTGCGGGTTAAAGGAAGCGCAATTTTGTTGGCAAAAAAATCAGGTCAACAAGAAAGAGCACATATTGCTGCACTGATTCAATCCGTTGATGAGCATTCTTATTTGTTCCGCCGTGAATTAGAAAAAGCAAGAGCCGCTGATCCTAAGTTGGCAGACATGATCAAAGATGATCTTGCGCAAGCCACCAAATTAGCCAAAGAATTATCTGATTTAGCCGGGACTGTGCTCACCGAAGATCAAATTAACTATTCTGTAGAAGACTATTTCTCATTAGCGACACAGGCCATTGATAAACAGTTTGCCCTTGAAGATAAAATCATCCCTGAACTCAGCACCTTACTCACAGCGAGAGTGCAATCTGGGCGGCAGCAATTTTTGACATTACTACTAGGATTGCTCGCAATGGCAGGGTTAGCTGTTTTACTAGGGTATGTCATTACGCGTTCTATTCAGCAAGGTCTAAAAGAAGTATCGCGTATTGCTGAGTCGGTAGCCCAAGGTGATTTATCATCAAAAATTGAAGTGACACGACAAGACGAGATTGGCACTTTGATGCAGACCATGTCCAAAATGACACTCTCTTTGCGTGATATGGTGACTTCAGTAAGAAGCGGCGCGGATCAAGTGGCCACTTCTTCGCAACAATTAACCCGCAATGCCCGCGACATTGCGACGAACTCTGAAACACAAAATCGAGCCATCACCACCATGGCAGCCACGGTAGAAGAAATGTCTACCAGCGTAAGTTCAGTTGCTGATAATGCGCGGGATGTCAGTCAACAAGCACTCCATAGCTTGCAACTGACTTCCCAAGGTCATGAGCGTATGGGTGGCTTAAGTCGTGAAATGGACCGCATCAATGCAGCAGTCGATGCGATTTCATCCTCTATTCATGCCTTTATTGAAAGCGCCAGCCAAATTGCAGGTATGACCCGTCAAGTGAAAGATATTGCTGATCAAACCAATTTGCTCGCATTAAACGCGGCCATTGAAGCTGCCCGTGCGGGTGAGCAAGGTCGTGGTTTTGCTGTGGTTGCGGATGAAGTACGTAAATTGGCAGAAAAGTCTGGTCAATCAGCCTCTCATATTGATGAAGTGACGAATGCACTCACCTTACAATCTCAAACCTTAGAGCGAACAGTTGACCAAAGTCGTGTGGCGGTTGAGTCTTCCACCGAGCACCTCACTGAGGTAATGGAATCGATGAGTGCAGCCCGTTCTGCAGTGGAACAAGCCAGCCAAGGGGTGGGAGATATCAGTGTGGCGGTAAATCAACAAAGCGTTGCAATCAATCAAATTGCATTGAATGTAGAAAACTCTGCCTCGTTAACGGCTAAAACAGCTGAGAGCGGAGGGGACACATTAGACGCTGCCTCACATCTAGAGTCATTGGCTTTGGATCTGCAGCGCTCTATGGAGCGTTTTCGGATCAACTAAGCACTGAGTGAGGGTGAAGCGGGTGGGGGCGGCGTGTCCCCCATATGCAAGGTAAAAGTGCCCCGCTTCCGATCAGCAAAAAAGTGTTTGAGCGTTTCAGAAACAGTCCGGAATGCCATCTGATCCCAGGGAATATCTTCTTCCTTAAACAAGCGCACCTCCAGACTTTCGGTGCCAGGGCCAAAATTCAGATCTAGAAGCCTAGCTCGAAACATGACGTAGATTTGGTTGATGTGAGTAAGATTGTAGAAGCTAAACATCTCACCCATTTCTACTCGAGCGTCTGCTTCTTCTAAGGTTTCGCGCATTGCACCCGCAGAGGCACTTTCCCCATTTTCTAAAAATCCGGCAGGTAAGGTCCAGTAACCGTGTCTAGGTTCAATGGCGCGACGACATAACAAAATCTGATCCCCCCACACGGGAATACATCCCACCACCATCTTTGGATTTTCATAGTGAATGGTTTCGCATTCCGCACATATATAGCGAGGAAGCGTATCCCCTTCAGGAACACGGTGATCAACGGAGGCGCCGCAAGCGCTACAAAACTTCATAGGTATCAGTATGGTATCTTGTCGTCTTTGAAGAGACGCTAAGCGTTAAAACAATATTATTATTTTTGGAGTCTACCTGATGCGAGACCTTTTGGTGAGATCTATCCTGCTGGGGATGGTGTGCTGGGTGGGACTTGCCGAGGCTGAAGTCGCGGTAATATTGAATTCAGGCGAAGGCACAATTAGCTTAGTAGATAAAAACGCTTACCAAGAAATCAAGAAAATCCATGTCGGGCGCGAACCCCATCATTTGATGAGTTTGCCCGATAACAGCGCGCTATTGGTTGCTAACTCGGTGAGTAATGATTTGGTATTTCTTGACCCTACTTCAGGCCAAATTAAGTCTCGTTTACCCAATATTAGTGATCCCTATCAATTGGCTTTCAGTGCGGACAAGAAATGGTTCGCCACCACGTCTTTGCGATTAGATCGGGTGGACATCTATCAGGCTGATGGATTCAAGCTAGATATGCGTTTTAGCTTGCCTCTAACACCGTCACATCTTGTTTTTGATCCTAATAACCGTTTTCTGTTTGTTACCCTTCAAGGCTCAGACCAGCTTGCTGCAATAGATTTGTTGACCCGAAAAATAGCTTGGGTGATTCCTGTCGGAAAAACACCTGCGGGTGTCGTGATGAGCCCCGATGGTCATTCCTTATTGGTGGGCATAATGGGTGAGGATTATGTGGCAGTGGTGGATTGGCAAAACCATCGCGTA
>Ga0114963_10000835_pt1 | contig 21012 bp, 26 predicted proteins | sample C_131016_EF_Meta_FD_87019 | JGI IMG/M metagenome (GOLD analysis project Ga0114963, IMG submission 87019) | Freshwater microbial communities from Lake Croche, Canada to study carbon cycling - C_131016_EF_MetaG | ecosystem: Environmental > Aquatic > Freshwater > Lake | place: Lake Croche, Canada...
TCCTCGTCTGCTTGACCAGGAGGCTTGGGCTGTATAGTAGTAGCTGCAGCTTGTTGTGCTTGTTTCGCAGCATCCTGTGCTTGCTTAAGCGCTTTTTGAGATGCCACAGCATATGCTTTTTGTAAATTCGCAAGTGTTTGCTTAACAGTTGGATCAACTGTATTACCGGCAGCGACGATGGCTTTGCTTAATGTTGCTATAGCATTACTAATAACTGCAGGTGAACCAGCTGTAGCTGGATTCGTACCAACTGTACCCGTAGTACCTGTTGTACCGAGTGTAGGCAGTGCTAATTCGTTTATCTTTTTCATGCCTTAAGAAATGTGAAGAAAGAAATAATCTGCTCTTTAAGAAATGATTCAACATCTCTCTTAGGCAGACTCTTTAAATTACTCTCAAGCTTATCATAATACTCTTCAAGCTTACCATCCATACCGAGTACAAATTGCTTTGATTCAAGAATACCATTTACGAATGCCTTAGGGCAACTTGGATCTGCTACACAGTCAACAGCAATAAGACGCATTTCATTAACACGGTTAATCCCATCAGACTGCTCCTCTAATTGTCCGAGGGCACGACTTGACATACCAACCTTAACACCGTCATTAATAAGTGAACGAACTATTTGACCGACTGGAGTTGAAAGAACAACAGATTCACCAAAAATAATATTACCATCCTTACGAAGGGAAGTAACCATATGACAGGCTCTCTCGAGATCCACTTCAGCTGAAGCGGGGTGATTTAATTCACCGAGAGCACGCTTCGGAATAACCATCTCTTGAACGTAACGATCAACTTCACGCTCCATGTCTGATTCTGTATAGATTCTCTTATTCTTATTAACTTCTTCACAAGCCATATAAGGACCTTTAATCTTCATTACAGATTGGCCTTTGATATTTTTTTGCTCTTCGATGTATTCGAATTGCTCTTCAGAGGCAGGTGCTTCGACTAGTAGACGTAGTGACATAAAAATATTTATTGTCTGAGTACTTATTTATCTATACCCAGTTCCTTTTCCGTTAAGATTAAAAAGCTATAACCATGTTTATCGCACCATTTCTTAGCAGCATCCCACTTTGCTTGATTTTGTGCAAAGCGCGCGGTTTCGTAAACCATTGTCGCCATTCGTTTTCTACCCCTAGTTGGTAATACCGTTTGTGATTTTGGCTTTATTTCGATAATATATTTTTTTATAAAATTACCTTCTTTTATAGCAACAATACCATCTGTATAATACCTATGTACTCTTTGATCCAAAGGACTAACGTAAGGTATAATAACTGCCTCTGATGCCCATTCAACAACATTAGGATTATCATCAGCCCAACGAAAAAATTTTAACTCCCAGCCAGAACGATATACAGGATCTTCTTTACCAATATATTTTCCTCTATTCTTAGGCTTGAAAAGACCTTGCTTGAATTTACCTTTACCGTTGAGCGGTATCATATTAGCCTACGAAGAACATCGGAGGTGCAACGTCGCCGAGACCTGGTGCACCGGTGTATAGCTTCTCTTCAAGTGCTTTCTTTTCTTCAAGTCCTTGCGAAAGGATATCATTGAAATTAATTGAACCACCACCGAATAAAGCTGTACCACTATATTTACCTCTCACATTACCGAGTGTAATCTTACTAAGAGCTAATGCATATTGATATACCCAAGGCTCCTTAATAACATCACGAAGAGGTCTCTCAACATAGCAAGCAATAGTACCGTAAAATCTGCTACCTGAGCCCGGGGTACGAGGTGGTGGGTAAAATACAAGAAGCTGGGTACGGGGATCAAACGTAAAGTGACGTCTTGTTGCAAGAAGCTTTTCTCTAACCTCTAACCAATTTTTTAATGTGTACCAGCTAATGAGATCAAACCCATAGTTACCCATCGCGTAACTGAAATATGTTTGTTGTGCGAGAGTCTGTTCAATTGTGAATAACGTATTGACGCCTGTTGATGAACCTTCCTCAAAATCAAATATATCAATTACCTTACGATACTCCATAGTATCGTAGTCAAAGCTATTCACATATTGTCCCTGGCTATTAGATGAAGGTTGAAAATTAACGAGTAACGTACTATTAAAATTCATCACACTCAAATAATCGGTAGTTGTAAGAATTTGATTCTTAAAAATACCATCAGCATAAATGCTAGACAGTGTTGTCGATGTACTAAACTGATAACCTGGTATAGCATTGATTGCTACATAAACTGTTGTTGTAGGTTTATCAAGGCGCTTAAAATAAGGTGTAATGCTAAACAAATCATCAAGCTTTATACCTACACCATCTTTATAGAGATTGGAATCAAATACAAGATATTCTTCTGTATAACCAGCAAACTTTGTATATAATTCACAGGCTTGAGAAATATTTTCAAATAATTGATCATGATGTATTTCAACATTAATCATTGGCGCTCCAAGAGAGCGTGAAATACGATCACCTAACCGACCAAAGGAATCTATTTTACTAGCTAAGTTTGAACTCTGAAAAGCTGAAACGGGTGTAATGGCGGAGCAATCCATACATGTATTTATTAAGCAGGTGGTGCCTCAGCAGCTGGTGCTGCTGCTCCTGCAGCTGCTCCTCCCGCCTCTGGTGATGTGGCTTCCGGTGGTGCTTCTTCTCCACCCGTCGGTCCAGGTCCAAATGCTGGAGGTGATCCCGCGGGTGCACCGCCACCACCTCCGGCCTCTGGAGCAGAACCTGCTACAGCTCCTGCCTCTCTCCAATCAGGGCCGGTATTTGTAATTTGATCAAGCTCCCACATAAGCTCTCTATCCTTGCGTAAAAACTCTCTATTAGCCATAACATCGGAATCTGTCCATCCGAGATAACGTTTTTGTGCGTAAGTTTTGGATACAAAATCACTTGTAGTAATAGAATTAAAATTCTCTACCTTAAGTTGAAATTTTTGATTTTCTCTTAATTCATAAAAATTAGTTGGTACGTTAAACGTGAGTGTAAGGTGAGAGTCCTTAAGACCCATCTCTTTAAAAATACCTTTTAGCTTAAGATGTGTAATGAATCCGTTTTTAAGACCAGTTGCAAAACGTTGTTGCTGACGGACGACAAAGCGTGCAAATTTAAGCTCTTCACGTAAGATATCTGCTCCATCCTTATACGGGTCATCGGGATTAAGGCGCGAAGCTGGTACCTTGAGAGACTTATAAAGCTTCTTAACAAAGTACATTAAGTCTGTTAGCTCTCCTAAATTTGCTCCACCTGCTAACTGAGTAACAGATGTACCCTCTGAGCCTGCACGCTTTGCAAACCAGAAGCTATCAAGCATAGATTGAGGGTTAAATTTTTGTACAGTTGCTGCCTGGTCTGCGTCATAGGTACGCTTTGACCAATATGAAGTCATAAGCTTTCTTAAATACGCTTCTGCTTTTGGTGGTGCCATATTACCAACATCAACATTAAAAACAAGACGTTCAGGTGCTCTTACAAGACGATAGATTACAATAGCGTCTTCAATTAGACTCAATTGACGATAGGCACGGCGTGCATTCTCAATAAACGGGAGCCGTAAATTTTTATTTTCATTCCAGATGCCTGAATTAATGTATGTAATTTGATTTACATCCATTGGAATAAGCTCTGTCTTAGAAACTTTTCCTGGATTCTTAGCATCATAAATTGGCTTGCGTAAGAGGTATCCCTTTACGACCATGTTCTGGACATTTTCAAATACAGGATCAATAACGTCTGAGGGAATCGTTATAACTCCAAGAATACCTTCTTGAGGATGTTTCTTATGTATAATGTGTTCCCAGTATACTTCAGCATCGACGAGAAGCTGTCTTACATACTCCCACCCTTTATTTTCAAGATCAAAGTAATGAATATACTTTTGAAACTCTCTCTTGACTTTACTTTTTTGTGTTTCAGATAAGCCAGAATCAACGAACCCGAGCTTTACAATATCTCCGTTCTCATCTTTATTAATAAATTCGTCGCATATTTCGTCAAGCGCGTCGGCAACTTCTGAATAAGCAGCCATTACACGGTAATCCATGAGTCTCCGGCCCTTGTCAGGCTGAATATTCGCGTACATGAAATCGTGATAATCCTTATTCTGTAGGATGTTTGCGTATTGATCGTCGGTAAAAGAGATGGACGATGAAACTGATTGACGCGTCAGCGCTCCAATTCTATCTGTACCCTTACCGAAGAAAAGCTCATACTTAGGGTTGAGTGACTTAATTTTTTCGTTTGCGTCATATGACTGATAGGGTAGCTTAGATGAAACATATTTCATGAGCTCCCGTCCAAAAGTGCTTTCTCTGTTTGAATCAACCATATTTCAACACAATTACTTAGCAATTATTTAGTGAAATACCATTACAAATATGAATTTACATTCGCATCTGACGTTGTATACGTAATCTTGTTCGTAACCTGCGGGTAAGCATTTGCAGATAATGATTCAATTTCTGTAATAAGACCTGTGCTCACAGGGTAGGTAAAGGTAGTAGCTGTGAGTTCACTTACAGAAGTAATAAGTTTTGCGGTATTAAAGTTTTCCTTAATATAGAAGATATTTCCAACCGGGTCTTTTTGTGCAGGAAATAACCAGCCCTTTACAGTGAAAGATGTGTCGCCGATTATCTTATATTTGTCTGACGCTGCAATATCTGTCGGGTACGTTAAATTAACTGAACCGTTCCAAAGTACTTCACTTCGAATTTCTTGCGGTATAGCGAAACCCGTTGATGATAAGTCCTCCGGAAGCTTCCAAGATAATATAATATAAGGATTATTGTACGGTATAAAATTTGATAATATCTGATCCATATCGGATTGATACTTTGTCATTATGGACATATTGACAGTAATATTAATGGGTACAGGGCTACCATAGTGTAGAGATTTTGTTTTAGCAGAAACGTCATCTGTTCCTTTTGATACATAATAACCGTTTATTTTATTAAAAACGCGACTCTCGTCTCTACTAACGTTACTAATACTAACCGAAACAACAGGTACAGTTATATTTTGAGCAAGATTAACAAGATCATATAATACTCTTTGTTTAGGTGAATAAACATATCTAACCTGAATTTTATTTTGAATAACACGATTATTATCGTATCTATTAATAATAATGTCATCAAACGCAGCTACAAACTGTGTAATAAGATCCTTTACTTCAAAGTGAAACGTTTGATTTTTCATTAATAGATACCTATTAATTATTTAATTAATGAATGCGTTCGATAAAATGTTTCGGTAGTTTGTTTTTAGTTCTCTTTACAACATTAATAAAATTACCATCAAGAACATAAGTTGAGCAATAGTCATCTTTATTACGCGTACCGCGCCCTGAAGCCTGAACGATAGCATTAAGCATCTTATTTTCATACCATTCACTATCAAGTTCAAATAGTTTTTTAACGCGTTTTGATGCGAGTGACAGAAAAGGTAATTTTACTATAATTTGAAACCTAGCCAAATCATCCTTAAGATCAATTCCGTATACTAGTGACGGCGATACAAGTACTGTTGGGTCAGTACTATTGCTATGCATTTTTAATATATCTTCATTGGTTGTATTTGTTTCTCTGTACAAATACCGATCATTGCCAAGTCTGTCCTTAACAAAACCGGTAATGTCGTTTGAATGAGTATGAATAATTCCCTTATCATTCTTATGGTGAGTCGTAATAAGCTTAATTTGCTCGCATATACCCGGGAGAGAATGCTGTAAGTTTTTGTAATTTAATTTATATTTTGCAGAAATAAAAATCGGTGACTTACTAGCATCAAAGCTACTGTCAACTTCTACATACTCGTAATCGGTAATACCGAGAGATTTAGCAAAATGCTTATGATCAATAATCGTAGCTGACATTAGTACAATCTTTTCACCGTAATCAAAAATATACTTTGACAAAGTATTCGCTCTTAGTGGCGTTAATTGAACGCGCTTCGCATCAACATCAATTATATATTCGCATTCGTTCCAGTGTGTATTAATTATAGTTAAGGACCTATGTAAGTTTTTAAGAAATTGATACTTTATCTTTTCTGTCTGCGAGAGTAAGTTTTGCTTCTTCGTATTAGTCTTGCTTGCAAATTTATTAATCTCCTCCATAACAGGTTCGAGAAGATTACTAATCCATATCAATGCACGATCTCTATTATCTGTTACAAGAACCTCATGCGGTATATTATATTGATTTAGTCGATCATAGTTAATTTCAGCCGAAAACTGACGAATGAGTTCATCCTCTAATTCAGAGGCTTCATCACAGACAAGAAAGTTTTTACGTTTAATATGACCAGGAAGTGAAAGAAACATCTTGTAATTAAGAACAGCAAACTGAGATAGCATTGCTTCATTGCGTGCGTTATAATATGGGCATCTATTTTCCGACCAGCATTGATCGCGTAATGATGGTGCAAATGTACACGGTGCTAGCTCGACATCGTAATTCTCATCTATATCACAAATATAATTTGTCTTACCCTTGAGAGCGCTCGCATCTTCAAATAACCCCTGATATTGATCTTGCAGTGATTTAGTAATTGTGAGTGCAAAAGTACCGAAAGCAGGTTCATTCTTACACTCCTGTTCATAGCTATAATTACCCTCAAAGTCTACCTTATAAGCGTCGTAGCTACGAATTAGATTTCCAAACTCACTACTGTGTTGCTTACATATACCCGCAAGAGTTCGAGAGATAAAACTCTTACCAGAGCCAGTAGGTGCACAACAAACGACAAACTTCCTACCACTTGTAAACGCCTGCTCGATCTTATTAATAAGATTAATCTGCTGCTGTGTCGGTGTATAGTTTGAGGGAAATTGTGATATATAAGATGGCTCCACGTATCAAGTATAGCCTCTTAAACAAAAGTAACAACTACTCTTTTATTAAAAAACTTCGAAGTTTTTGTTGTTCTAATTCGAGATGTTTGTTCTCTTATTGCAGCGTTTGATAAACAAAACGAATCAATGGTATAATCAAACTCAAGAGCACTTTTATTTCGCTTAATGGAGAATGGATATGGTAATTCGTAAATTGTTTTTTTTTCGCTCTTATCTATACCCAACAACGTAAAGACGCAGAAAAAATCTTTTATACAAAACAACTGCAACTTACCTTGCTTGATATTTTTACCGTCTATTGAAAATGCTACTGTAGTAAGCAAAAACGGCTTTATCATTTGTTCTATGTCTTCAACGGATGTCATTAGGTGTTCATGAAACTTATCTTCTGAGGAGCTGATAGTCCAGCAAGCTTCTCGTTAAAGAACTTCCAGAAAGATTGGTTGGCAGGTATTACTTGAATGAGATCACACGCTATCATATTAATACAGCGGTAATCTTGCATAATAATATCCCACGTAATAATAAGATCTCTTGCATTCGGATCAAATTTTGGCATATTAATCGCGCGTCGATAATTTAGCGCGAGTCTTCCTTCGGTACTATTAAGTAAAGAGAGGGAGTTAGTACAAAGCATCCTCCGTGTCGGGGCAGACCCAGGCTTAATTCTGCGTCGGTTAAACTTAATTTCGACGACGTTGCTTAGGAGTAGACTTTTTAAGGTTGGCAGCGACGCTTTCATTATCATTACCTCGTAGAGAGCAAATACCAAATATGCGTTGCTCATTTAAGAAAATTCCCTTTTTAAGAGTACCGTAATCGTCAATATCAATATTCGCTACTGGTACACCGAGGTTATTTGGAAAACAAACATAATCACCTACCTTGGCGTATTTTACGTTCGGGCCAGCAAGGATAACCTCGCCAATTCGCCATGCCTTAGTATCAGTATTAACGGGTACATGTAGACCATTGCGAATAATACTTGAACCATCTTCCGTCTCATCGACAAAAGTGCAAAGAAGAATATCATCTAGAACCTGTTTTAAGTTATAGCCATAAAATACAGAATTAAAAGAATTCTTTGGTAGTGAGGAAAAGTCAATAAGACTTTTCGGTAGAGGACCAAGCATATCAATATCAGCAACCATATACGTTTAATTAATTAGAGTTTGCTTAAATGCAATGTATTGATTTATCTCTCTTTTAGAGAGTTCTAGATTACTCGCGACCATATCAATATCAGAATTCTCTTCTTTCTTTTCTTCCTTAATCTTTTTTATGTACATAATACGTCGTGACGAAACTTTCGGCATTACAGCGACAAATAAATTGTACAAATCCTTTTTATTTTCAAAAACACCAAGGTATTTGTTTAATATATTACTAAACACTGCGGTTGAAGTTGAGTACATACTACACCATCTATTAAGCATATACGGTGAGAATTCACCCTCTTCGTCAACCGAATTTAAACAAGTTTTTTTCTTAGTAAAGAGTACACTTGATATAAAATCAAATATCGTCATTAAGAAATAACTTTTGTTGTAGCAATAAAGATATCGTCACACATTGCATAAAACAAATGAATAACATCATTCATAAAGCTGGTGGCTTGTTCCTCAGAGAGGTTAGTTGAATAAGCAAACGCTGGAGCCTTCTTTCCTGCAGTAATATTAATACCTGTATGGCCGAGAGCTACATTATTCTTCGAATAGGTAATACTAACACTACACTTACCCTTCATCTGTGTTACTCCACCCTGGTTATGCTCTCTATGTACAATTAGATCGTCACCATCAACTTCAATAGGTGATTTAAGGTACTTCGCGCTCAAAATATTTGCAATCTGCGTATTTAATAAACGTTGAAACGCTACTGCACCGAACGAATCGAGGTTTGGAATTTCCCAGCAAAAATTAATCGCGTCATCACTATAGATATAATCAGCGTTAAGAATATCCTCATTATCAATCATACCTTCAGCTTCTACCTTCATAGGCGCTCTAAAAGCTACAATATTACCAATAGGTAGTGTCTTATCGCGAAAATGCTTATAAGCAAAGCGTGAGTGAATAAGATCGCCGTCGTATAGTGGTACGTTAATAATCATATCAATATAATAATATATTACCCACAAAAATCAATTATCTATTTTAGCTATATTTGACAAATTAAGCCTCTAGCGGGTAATCTGTACAAACGCCATAACAGGCATCTATTATTTTACTATCAGTTACAATTACAGACTTTAGCGTCACAGGGTTTCCAGGGTACGTCCATATAATGTTTTGTGAAGTAAGCGTAAAGTCGTCTTTCTGATGCCAAAAATAATGTATGCTACCACTATCAGCCATTTTATACAACGCATCAAGGTTTTTGGCATGACACCAAAGTTTTTGATTTTTTAAAAAACAAGAAGACACCTCATATTGAGGTGTATCGTGACCGAGAAAGAATAAACCGTCCTTATACCAGACATCTATTTCAACATTTAAACCTTTATTTAAACATTCATGTATATGACGTGGTTGATTTTCACGCTCTATATCAGGTCCGGTGAGGTTGCCTCTATGTGATATTAAAATCATATATGGTTTTCAAGAAAGTGATTGAGATCCTCAGGTGTACCAATGCCCCACATATCTTTAGTTTCAATTTTAAATACTTTCATTTTCTTGCCATCCTGTATTGCCTCATTAAAAACAGGACATACATAAAATTCATTATTGACTCTAATATTCTTGTTAATCATTTGCTCAGCATATTTTACGTAATCTGACCCTTTTTTCCAAAAGTATATGCCAACAGTTGCAAGATTACTAATTGGTTTTTTTTCAGCAACTTCAGCAACGTTATTATTTTCGTCAAGCTTAACAAAGCTCCATCTTGGATGTGTGGATTCAAATACGAGGATACCACCATCTACATCATCCGCCATCATCGACCACATAAAATCGTTACTATCCCAATCAACGTATTGATCTGAATTTGCAAGTAGTAACGGTTTATTATTATCAATATATTCTTTTGCTAATAATGTTGTACACGCGGCGCCTTCTGTGAGCCCACTTGTTTTTATAATTTTGCAATTAGGTGAAATTAAATTAAGTGTATCTTTAAGATTATACTTATCATAATGCGAGCTTTGAGTAATAAAGATATATTGTCCGTCAATATTTAAATTATCGACAACGACTTGAATCATGGGTTTATCTTTAACATCAATAAGGGGCTTTGGAAACGTGTATCCAGCTTTTTAAAATCTTGTACCCGCTCCTGCTATGGGTATAAGAATATTAATGTCACTACCCTGCCATTTTGTGTTTTGTTTAGTATTGTTAATCATGTTTATTGTATTTTTTATTTTTTCGTATGTCACATCACTTGTACAGAGTACGGAGCAGAGATGAGCTCCTGAACTACGAGCTGCTTGCTTGCCTATATTTGAATCTTCTACAATAAGACATTCAATAGGATCGACACCTGCTTCAATCATACTCTTAAGGAAAATTTCTGAACTTGGTTTTGATTTTTTAACATCTTCGTTCGAAAAGAAAAAATCCATATAATCGAAAAACCCTTTCTTCTGGAGAACAGCTTTAACAGTTTCGCGTATTGAATTTGATGCAACACTAAGAGTGTACCCGTCGGCTTTAAGGAGTTGTAGTATATCTATGATTCTCTGATCAGTAGTAGTACTTGACAAGATATAATCCATCGTATATATTTGTTTATCTTGCCATATCTTGTCATATAAAGATGATTGTAGGCCTTTTTTTTCGGTGATTAATTTGAGTTTCTTACTTGTTGGAAGGCCATCGTATATTTGAAGATGCTCTTCTTTAGAGATAACAAAATTAATATCAACGTTTTGAAGTGCCTTATTTAGCGCGTGATAATGTATATCACGTGCATCAATTAGTACTCCATCAAGATCAAATATAATGTGCTTAATCATACGTCAATTGCTGTTTGATGCTGTTTTAATAAACGCAACGTGGATCCTGTATTCATTTTATAATTCCATGTCTTGTTGCATCGACCCGACCATTCACAATCCTCACCCTGGCCCCAGCAGAGATCTTCATTGAGCTTGTTTTGCTGTAGATATGTTTTTTTACCAATAATAACAGTACCACTAATATACATCTGACCATTATTAATATAATTAGTATCATCATACATAACACGATTTGGCGCAAGTAGTGTGCCGTTTTCTTCTATGCGGTATGGCGTTTTATCGCACCACCAAAGTAACCAATCTCTCCATCTAGTGTTATCTTTATTACGTATTTTACACATACAAACATCCCAATCTGTAGTAAAGGATATGAATCCATTATACCAATTTTCATCGAAGGACACATAATCGTGTATTAATATTATATTTTCAAATTGTGCTCTTTCGATGAGAAGGTTTTTCTTTTTTGTAATCCAGGCTGGTTTAATACTTTCATCAAAATGAATATACTGCACACCGTCTATTGTCACATCTTTACCAAGTGTATTACCACCAATAACAATAATTTCATAATTTTCATTTAAAATATTGAGACTCTTAATGCTCTGTATACATGCGTGTAATCTTTCGTTCTTTACTATATCTAAGCCAGTAAGATCGCTCAGTGTTATATCAAAGCTAGTAATACCAAAAGTCCATTTATCGTTTAAAGTATTCATTATTAAAAAACTCATCAGAGATGTGTTGATAGTTATCTCCAAACATGTTAACAGTATTATATGATGGATGTATTCCAAATCCATTATTAATAAATACCATGTTGAGATCGTTCTGCTGCATGTAAAGATTGAACGGTACTTCATCAAATGGGTCTCGGTAAAGCGACTTATTGTTAATAATCTCCCCCCATGTATCTTTTTTTATACCAAATATACTATTACAAAGATAAGGTTTTTTGTCTATATGAAGTGTAAAGTTATCCGCTTCTATAATTTTATCAAATCTTTTAATAACGCATTTCTGTATAAATCTTTGAGCTTTAGGTGAAAACCTTACAGGGTGAACACCTTTGTAAAAATGATTAATTTTTGATACTGCGTTATAGAATTCATTATGGTTCCATGCGGTTGATTTTATTGTGTGTTGCTCAAGAGAGCTGTAATCAGCGCCCCATATATTGGGTAGTGGAGTTTGTAAATAAATTGTATTTAATTCTTGTCTTTCATCTGCAGTTAAAAATTGTTCTGCAAAATAATCAACACTAGGTATACCCGTGGAGAGTAAAGGTGAGAGGAATAAGTTTTTTCTATCTTCTAGTACTATTAAATTAGTTAAGAAAAATTCCCACAACTTTGACGATAAAAAGATATCTTCATCAAGCTTTACTATATATTCACCGCTATTATTAAAGGCTGTTTTTATTTTTGTGATATAATCACCTCCTTGAACCAAGAATACGTTTGTTTCAATACCGTGCTTTGATAAAAAATCTTTATCTGACTTCCAATTTCTACTATTAGAGTCGGATATTAAAAGATTAATATTAATATTTCGTTTTACATTATCGCTAATTGATGTTATTTCATTATAAAATGATTGCGCATATTGTGGTCGTGAATGTGGTATAAAATTAATTGTTGTTTTCATAATTACTTTTTGGGTATCTAATTAAATGTCTACTATACACATTAATACCACTATCGTGCATTGATGCATATTTACTGTCTTTACGACTGCAAATCCAGAATTCACATTTATGTCTATCACTTATTATTAATGGTTGATCTTCTATACTAGACAGAGCCCTTATATGAGAAGACTTTGACCACCAAAAATTACCAGAAAAATGCTTTGTTGGCTCATCAACAAGATCTACTCCAACAGCTGCGTTATTTGATAAAAATTTTAAAGCTTTTTTGTATTGAATTATGTTGAAATATAACATGTATTCTCTCCATTCATCTATACAAGGATTTGAAGGAGTGCTACAACCTTTTGTGTGTATATATAAAAGGTTTGCTTCTTTCATAAAAGCATATTGTCTCAAATAACATAGCGTAGAAAATTCAAAATTATCTAAAGATGATCTTTTTGGAAAAAGCTTTATTTTTTTATCCTTTAAGTCTATACGCACATCTTTATCTCCGGCAATATTAACAAAAATTCTATGCAAGTCAGTATATAATCCGCTAACTTCTAACAAAGAAAAGACTCTATCAACGATTTGTTGATAGTTTCCAATAGTTGCAACATGAAAAAATAATACGTTATTCACAATCTATCCGATGTAAAATGATGACCATAAAATTTTTCAACCGGATGCTGCCATGATGTCTTATGTGGATATGATCCCGATCTACCTGCAGGACTTTCATCTTCTAATACATCGCCATATAATGAGCATTTAGTTAAATCAAAACCTAACTGTTCAAAGAAAAATCCATATGCACCTTCTGCAAAACCAATTTCTTGTTTATTTGTTGGTAGTAATTTATCTACACCAGCATTGAGAAGAGATTGCATTACCTGGTTTTTACAAAAAAATACAGGTCCATAGCACCCCAATCCATCACCATTATATTTAAATGTTGTTTGCTCTTCTATTATCGAGGACCACTGGTTAAATGAATTACATACCCTTCTATTAAAATAGTAAATAATTGTTAATTCTTTATCTTTAATATCATTCAATGAATCTTTAATTCTCATTGAATCGTGCATAAAAAAATAAAAAGCTTCGTTAGGATATTTTTTATACACATGCCAATAAGCTCCGACACACCAATTTATATTATCTATATCTTCTACGATTACACCTTCTTTTTCTAATAACGTTAAATATGTTTTATCCTGCGATGCACTATCTACGACGACAATTTTTTCGCCTGGATGATATTTTTTAATATCTGAAACGACGTCAAATACAAAACGAGCTTCTGCGCTATATTTACACGGTATTACAAACATATTTCTTTATTATATCTTTCTTATGTATTTATTATGTTAAAATCGTTATTGCTTAATTGCAAAATCGTGTATACCCATCCCCCAATCATTGAGGTTTGCTATATTATATTTTTTTGTCTGTTCAACTATATATTGTAACTTATAATTATCTTTTACGCTTTGTATTGCGTATATATCTTCTCTTATTTTTAACGGTACATTAAAATCTTCATATTCCCATGCAAAGTTATTAACTGATACATCGTAATCGCTGCGATTTATTATATGTACACCGTGTTCGAGATTATTTACATAATCCCATACTTTCCAAAAATATTGTTTAATACCAACCCATCTTTTATCCAACCACTGTAAATGAGCAATAAATAGTTGTTCAGGATCTACTCGTACAGCTCTCGATGCCGATGGAACGTGACCGGAATGACTAAAAGCAGTTCCAAATTTTGCATCTTCTTTGTAAGATCCTACTCTATCATGAAAAACCTCTCTCCAGTGAGAATCAACACGTCTCTGATTCTTACTGGTATATTGTATCCATTTAAGCATTAGTGTGGTATCGGGATTTTTATCAAGCACTTTTTCGAGCTGTTCTTTTGTGCAAGTGCCATCGAGATATTCATCTGAATCCATACAGATAATTTTATCGGTGTATTTACGCGCAGCATCAAATAATTTTTGTCGAACATTTGTTTCATATTCTTCAGGCCTTATATTTGCGTTCGGTGAGAGTATTTCTAATATATTGTATTTTTCTTTATTAGCTTGCAAAAACTCTAATGTATCATCGGTAGAGTCGTTATTTAGAAACACAAACCCATCTGCAAACCGCTGCCAGATAGGTAACATTTCTTTAAGTAAAAACGATTCGTTTTTTGTTAATGTAATTTGTACGATCATAAATCTATTTTGACAGTGTCAACTTTTGTCCAATCGGGTTCTTGATTGAGGTATTTTGCAAGCTTTTTTACATCGCTTATGCGTTCATCTGTTAATTCATACCAGAGCTTATCACTAATCTTATCCGGTCCATCTGCAATATACATACGATCAACCGTACCATCTTTATTACCTTTACCAATGGACCAGTGACGGTGTTCAATAATAATATCATCTCGATACGTCAATCTACCGAATGCGCTGAATAATTGATGAAGCCACTGATCGACCCAATTAATTTTAAATTCTTCACGCATAAAGCCACCCATAACTTCAGCATATTTTCTATGACAAAATATATTAACAGCTAGTTTTGATTTATGCCACTCATCATTACAGTGTATAGCTTTAATATTATCTTCCGGGCAATCGATAAACTCCTTAATAATTTCCTCATCCCAGTTTTGCGACTTAAACACCATATCATCTCCAATCATTGATATAATATCTTCAGTAGAATTATTAGCAAGAATATTCCACATCTTACCAAGACCGATAAACTTACCCTCGTTTTGTATCTTTACAATTTTAACAAATGGTATAGCGGCTGCAAGTTTATCTGCTAAATTCATTGTAGGATCATCTTCATCGACACCTAGGTAGAGTGTAACATTGTTTATATCTTTTACAGAAGTAATAATAGATGAAATAAGGGTTAATCTCTTATTCATTCTTTCTCTTGATGGTACTAATATAGCAATTTTTGGTGTTTGTTTACTCATAAAATATTATACATATAATAGGCCTATGCCTTTTTCATTATTTTGTTCAAATAAAAATTCCTTGTATTCTTTTTTTGTAACTTTAATTTCGTTCCAGAGGTTATATACACCTCCTTCTTCGTTTAAACCTATATCGTGAAAAGCAATAATACCACCTTTACGAACAAGAGGGCCATACATTTCATAGTCTTGTTTGACGCCATTATAAGTATGATCACCATCTATAAAAAGAAAGTCAATTTCTTTGTTGTTAAAAATTTCTTTTGTTTTTTCGAGAGTTTTTTGTTTTTGTGATATATCAGGTATTAAAAATAATTTAGTTTTATTTGCTTTAGCCCATTGTGGCCAAACTTCTTTATAATTTCTTTCCTGTTTTTCAACTCTCCAATCGGATGGCCCAACAAAATTTCGAACCGGTAAATCAATAGCTAATACCGTGGATCCCTCTTGGCTATAATGTATAAAATGTTGCAAAGCCCAGCCGTAGAGTGATCCTATCTCAATCACCTTACTTGCATCGAGCTTTTGGTACTCGATGAGCAAGCTTTCAAATTCTTGAAAATTTTGACTGTTTAATTCATTTTCTGCTATAATCATTTTTAATTTTTTTTACGGTTTCAATTACTTGTTCTTTACTAATATATGGGGGTTGGTTAGGATAGTGTCCGTGTTTTTTAAGATATAACTCCCTACCACTATAAACATTCTTCTCCCACTGATCAGATTTATTTGCAATGGACGAATTATCAATAGCTCCTGGTGCTTCAGTTAATAATTCATGACTATTAGCCAAATCAGCAAACCACCAGAAAGGTGGATGATAACCGGCTTTAATAATACAATATGTATGATCTACGTGTTCCCAAGCATTATAGAATTGCTCATCAATATAACCGACTTTTTCGATTATTTCTCTCGTAAAAAAGGAAAACATAGCAACAGTGTGTTCATAAAGCGCAATCTTACACGTTTTATACTCGAGAAGCATTTTAGGGTTTGGCTCAGTATCTTGACTAAGAAGATGTCGATTATGTAAATCAAAATTCTGAATAGTTTGCTTGCGATTAAAAGGTGACCCTGGTCCGTAGTTAAAATGCTGGATACCACTAACATGACATGCATTGATATATTGCTTAAAAACGGTAGGATCCAATATAATCATATCATCTTCAAATAAGAAGATATAATCACAACCTTTATCATAAAGGTATTTTAGCGCTCTATTTTTAGATTTACCAACACCGAGATTTACTTTATTTTGAATCCAGGCTACATGACTAAAATCGTAATCCTCACTAACATAAGGAAAGTCTTTACTCAAAGGATTACCATCATTTACGATAACTAATTCATCAATATCACATTCCTGTGGAAATGAATCAAGTAATCCTTTTAAATATGCTGGTCTATTGCATGTAATTATTCCAACTCCTATTTTTTCAGACATAGTTTTATTTCGCATATTGTATACTAAATATTAACGATGGCAACAAATCTAACAAATAGTACTCCTGTAAATATAACTAATCTTCCAAAAGCGCAGCTTGCAGCAAACTCTGATTATTTTATTTTACAAACAAATAACGGCACACAGATTATTTCATTTAGTGCGCTTAATGTTATAAAAACAGATATCAATGGTAATGCTACAGTTGTTGGTTCACTTACGGGTAATAGTGCGCAGTTTACTAATACAAGATTTGTAAGTATATCTTCATCACAGTATTGTACATCTAATGGAAAGCTCGGTATTACCACCCCTCTAAATACTTCTACTAGAGATTATTACGATAGTTTTACAATTCAGAATGGATTGATAACAAGCGCAGTACCGACAAGTGTTGACTACAAGCAAAATCCAATATATCTAAGTCTTTTTACACAACTTACAGCTGTATCTGCTCAAGCTAACAAAAATATCTTTGATTATGTATTAGATCCTATTACAATATCTGCATATAATAGTTCAAAGGAAAACACCGGTTCAATAACAGGTATACCCTCACAAATAACAACACTAAAGGTTACTGATTTTATTATTACACCCGGTAATGGTTCAGCACTCTCGCAACCACTTACTTGTGTGCCCTATATACGGAGTGTAACTAATCCGTCTAATGGAGCATCTACAGTAACATTAAACGCTGGCGGCATTATGCCTATAAGTGTAACATATGGCGTACGTTGTCTTAAGACGTATTAATTACTCTGGTAAAATCTTAGAACGTATAATATTTGTTCTAAATTCTTCTTCTTGAACTTCAGCTCTTTGTACATCCTTCTGGTCACGAAGTAGTTTTTCGACAAGATCAATATTTTCATTACTTAATACGCTTTTCTCATCAGTAATAATATCACCACTTTCGTCGAGATAAAGCTCAATCATAGCTATACGCTGCTCTCTATCACCAAATACTTCGATAATCGGGGGTCGATCTTCAGATGGAAAAAACGGCGATGCGCCAGTCTTCGTATATTGATATGAAATTGCTTTAAAGATATTATCAATTTCCTTAATATAATTCTCATCGATATTGCGAGATTCACGTACTTCAGTCGGTATTGGTGAAAATTTAGTGATTGGAGTAAAAAGAATAATATCTAAAGCGTGCATCGTTTCTTGTACGAGAGGAATGCACTTTTTAATAAAATCATCGTCGATATCTGACTCTCCTTTACTATTAGACCAAAGTGAATAAACAAGATTATCTAACGGACATCGATCAAATAGAACACAATCATCTTTTGATGTTTTTTGAATATCATCAATAAGGCAGTTAAGAATTTTCCATTGACCTTCTTGTGTGACTTTATCGTTAAGCGGTAAACTTTCTTCCTTTATTAACTTACGATATGATTCCTCTGACCGTTTATACATTGGCCACTTTTTAATAATATCGTCAATTAGCGTACTTTTACCTTGACAGGCAGACCCAGAAATAGCAATTCTCATGTTAGATATTTAACATCTCGCGTCAATTTATCAAACCTTGAGAGCCTTATTCCAAATCAATAATTGAAGACGAGGACTAAAGTTGACATGCAATGCTTTAGCATATTCCGCTACAGCAGGAGCGTTAGCTACGTGCTCTTCTCTTGAGCCGCAGCATGGCATAAACCAAATACGCTTCAATGGTACATTAATATCATGTTCATCGTTAATATATTTTTTCCATATCTCATCAATATCTTCAGATTTATTAATGACGAATTTAAATCCAGAGTTTTGTTCTCTATGCCATTTAAGAACTTCGGGCTTATATGTCTTCTCCTCTGGATCGCCATTAGAGATAAGCTTAGGCGATGTGGTAAAGGTAGCTCCAAATTCTAACCTCCATCGCTCAGAAGGAATAAGAGTTGCATTTGTTTCAAAATCAATACGTGGAATGAAACCATACTTATCTACAAAAGCTTCAATAAATTTAAGAAGCTGCTTCTCCTGAATAATTGGCTCTCCGCCTGTTAGTTTTAAAATAGCTCTATTATTGAGATGATCAATATATTTATTATCTTCAAGTAATTGGAAGATTTCAGCAAATGTCATTTTGTTTTTAACTGACCAGGAAACGTACGAATCACAGCCATATGGTGAATCTTCTGACGCAAATCCACGGCAGGTAAGGTTACACATTGCCACTCTCATAAACACAGAAGGTACACCTACATATTCACCTTCACCTTCAATAGTATAAAAGACTTTATCGTCGGACAAAAAAAGAGTTTCGGTATTAATATCGATCATATATAGATAATAAATTATTGTTCCTGTTAATCAAGATCAAAAACGATTAAATATTATTAGATGAAAAAACAAAAACGCACGGCGAAAGCCGCAGCCGTTGTAACATCTAAGATCAACGCTAATCCGGAGATCAAAGATAATTCACCATACGTAGCCCAGAGAGATAAAATTGATTTTTCTCTCAATGTTCGAGAGCTTCCTTGGACAGACAAGCAAAAGGAGATAATAAATCTTTTTCTTGATAAGAATACAAAATTAATGATTCTAAAGGGCCCGGCAGGTACATCAAAGACAATTCTTTCAATGTATCTAGGTTTACAGCTTCTTAATATGAAGAAAGTATCAGATATCGTTCTTGTAAGATCTGCTGTAGAGAGTTCAGATTCTAAGCTTGGTTATTTACCGGGTGATATTAACGAAAAGGTTAATGTGTATATGACTCCTTTTAATGAAAAGTTCTCTGAACTTATTATTGAACCTCAAATTCATCGTTTACATAAGGATAATCGTATTACAATTTGCCCTATTAACTTCGCACGTGGCTTACACTTTGCAGTAAAGTTTGTATGCTGCGATGAGAGTCAGAATTTGACAATTCGTGAGCTTCAAACGCTTTTTACCCGTATGGGTGAGTTTAGTAAGATGATTATTTGCGGTGATCCTGATCAGTCAGATCTTCCGTATGGTAAATCAGGGTTTAATACTGTGTATAAAGCGTTCGATAATGAAGACGCTAAGTTGCATGGTGTGCATTGCGTTGAATTAACAGAAGATCATATAGTAAGATCTGAACTATGCCGTTATGTTACTCATGTATTCAAGGGTATTATGCCTGTAACAAATACAAAAGAATACAGCCCATCAGACTCTAGATTTCACCTAAAGACTTAAGTTCCTCTAAAGCTTTAAGTACAGCATCATTAGCTTGATCAATATCGGTTTTTGACTGATCCTTGAGCAGAGGATTATATTCAGGGCTATATCGAACACCATCAGCATCTGTTAATCCTATCTCAGCTGCTACTTTATTTAAAGTATCTTTAAAGGCTGAGGAAATAGGATCCTCAGAAGGTCTATCGATTAGATGCTTAGGATTAAATGCTATTAAAGAATTTGTTACATTAACAGCTCCCTTTGATTTCACCTGATTATTGTAAATATTGGTTAATTGCTCTCCACTATCAACAACCTTAAACAAATCAGGAGCTAATTGATTTTGTATTTTAATATGATCGGTTATTTCACCACCATATAACTGCTGTAACTGTTCTGAGTTCACCTACTACCCCAACTAATACCGTCAAATAAACCTGAATATCCTGTTGTGACTTTACTATTGCCTACATTTACAGGTTGATTGTCAGGAGCTGGTGCTACCGGCGCAGGTGTCACAGGTTCAGTAGGTGTTGAAGGAACCTCTTCAAGCGCTGCACTTGATTGAATAGTTGGTACCGCTTCAATAACTGGTGTAGATATTAAATTTGACTTTGAAAAAATAGCTGAATTATTTTCATGCTCATACACTTCTACTTTTTCAACCCAGCAACGATCACCATATGTATCTTTAAGGAATTGTGTAGCTGCGTTAAAACACCATTCTGCTGTCTTCTCAATACCAACACCCGAAACCTTAAGATTACATCCGCCTAAATTGTGAAGATGTTGAAAGACTTCGAGTAATGGATCATTTTCAGCGATACAGAGAGTGTGATCGAATTGATCATTTAAAATTTGTTTGAGTTGTTTAAGCCCACCGAAATCAACAATCCAGTTGTTTGAATCTAATGAAGATGCTGAAAAATAAAATTTAGCTTTTAATTGATAACCGTGAA
>Ga0114963_10000838_pt1 | contig 20994 bp, 30 predicted proteins | sample C_131016_EF_Meta_FD_87019 | JGI IMG/M metagenome (GOLD analysis project Ga0114963, IMG submission 87019) | Freshwater microbial communities from Lake Croche, Canada to study carbon cycling - C_131016_EF_MetaG | ecosystem: Environmental > Aquatic > Freshwater > Lake | place: Lake Croche, Canada...
CCTCAGGGATTTACTGGATCAATTGGTGTACAAGGACCATCTGGATTTATTGGAACACGAGGATTTACTGGATCAGCTGGACCTCAAGGACCACAGGGATTCTCTGGGTCGATTGGTCTTCAAGGATTTACTGGGTCACTAGGATTTACTGGATCAGCCGGACCACAAGGACTGCAGGGATTTACTGGATCATCCGGAGCTCAAGGTCCCTCCGGTTTTATTGGAACACGCGGATTTTCCGGATCAGCTGGAGTACAAGGACCTCAGGGATTCTCTGGATCAACTGGATCACAGGGATCACAGGGATTTTCCGGATCAGCTGGACCTCAAGGACCTCAGGGATTTACTGGATCAATTGGTGTACAAGGACCATCTGGATTTATTGGAACACGAGGATTTACTGGATCAGCTGGACCTCAAGGACCACAGGGATTACAGGGTTTCACCGGTAGTATTGGAATACAGGGACTACAAGGATTACCCGGAACAATCGGGGCAAATGGATTTTCTGGATCTAGTGGTGTACAAGGACCACAGGGACCAATTGGATTTACTGGCAGTGCTGGACCACAGGGATTCCTTGGTTCAGCTGGACCACAGGGGTTATTGGGATTCTCTGGTTCTCTGGGATTCACTGGATCCATTGGACCGCGTGGATTCAATGGTAGTACTGGCGCACAGGGACCACAAGGACCACAAGGATCATTGGGATTTTCCGGATCAATTGGGCCTCAGGGACCACAGGGATTTACTGGGTCAATTGGAGTACAAGGGCCATCTGGATTCATTGGAACACGCGGATTTACTGGATCATCCGGACCACAAGGACCACAAGGGTTCACCGGATCAGCGGGAGTACAAGGACCATCTGGATCACTGGGATTCTCTGGCTCATCAGGACCACAGGGACTACAGGGATTTGCTGGATCAGCGGGAGTACAAGGTCCATCTGGATTTATTGGAACACGTGGATTTACTGGATCAGCAGGAGTACAAGGACCACAGGGGGCTACTGGAGTACAGGGCCCACAGGGATCTCTTGGATTTTCCGGAAGCGCTGGGTCACAAGGTCCACAAGGAGTTTCCGGATTCGCTGGGTCACAAGGCTCACTTGGTTTCGCTGGGTCACGTGGTGTACAAGGACCACAGGGATCACAAGGGCCACAGGGACTTCAAGGATTTACTGGAAGTGTTGGTGTGCAGGGACTTCAGGGATTGGCCGGAGCATCTGGAGCAAATGGATTTTCTGGATCAAGCGGTGTACAGGGCCCACAGGGAATAATTGGATTTACTGGGTCACTCGGGCCAGCTGGGGCACAAGGACCACAAGGACCACAGGGATCAGTTGGGGCACAAGGACCACTTGGATTTACAGGATCAATCGGGATTAAAGGGTTTTCTGGATCCGTTGGCGCACAGGGACCACAGGGATTTGCTGGTAGCGTTGGACCATCTGGATTTGCTGGTAGTGCAGGCCCACAGGGACCGCAAGGTGTGTCCGGACCTCAGGGCCCATCTGGATTTACTGGATCGCGTGGATTCTCTGGATCAGCTGGACCTCAGGGTACAGCTGGCTTTTCTGGTAGCGCCGGAGTTCAAGGCCCATCCGGATTTGCTGGTTCGAGTGGACTTCTCGGATTTACAGGATCAGCTGGACCACAAGGATTTATGGGTAGTGGTGGGGTCCAAGGTCCACTAGGATTCACTGGGTCTATCGGACCACGCGCATTTACAGGATCTGCAGGTCCGCTTGGGCCACAGGGATTTGCCGGATCAGTTGGGTCTCAGGGATTACAGGGAATAATCGGTTTCACTGGATCCCGTGGTGTTCTTGGTGCTCAAGGCCCTCAGGGACCACAGGGAATAATTGGATTTACTGGATCAATCGGGCCACAGGGATTCACCGGATCTACTGGACCACAAGGACCACAGGGATTTACTGGTAGTTTTGGGCCACAAGGGCCACAAGGATTCACCGGATCAAGGGGATTTACTGGTAGTTTTGGACCACAAGGGCCACAAGGCCCACAAGGACCACAAGGACCACAGGGGCCACAAGGGTTCCTTGGATCAACTGGACCACAAGGCCCACAGGGATTCCTTGGATCAACTGGACCACAGGGACCACAGGGGCCACTAGGATTCATGGGGTCTATTGGACCACGTGGATTTAACGGTTCAAATGGACCACAGGGACCACAAGGACCTAGCGGACCAAGTGGCACTGGTGTTACCCCAGGTTTGCCAAATCAAGTTATCTATAGAGATGTCAATAATCTCGTGACTGGAAGTGCTAATTTAACATTTGATGGAACTAATTTGGTAGTTGCAGGAAATATTACTGCGTTTAACAATTTGTCAGATATTAGATTAAAAGAAAATATTAGAAAAATTGATGGAGCGTTGGGCAAGGTAAACACATTGCGTGGAGTTTTATATGATTGGACAGACCAAGCATTGGTTGGCACATCTGATATATCTAAGCAAGACACAGGTGTTATTGCGCAGGAAGTTCAACAAGTGTTGCCAGAAGCAGTGTTTACTAAACCAAATGGATACATGGGTGTTAGATATGAAAAATTGGCTGGTATTATTATTCAAGCATTGAATGAGTTGTCAGATCATGCCGGACCAAATGGATTATTGATCCAAGCCATCAATGAACTTAGTAAAGAAGTTGCTGAGTTGAAAAAGAACAGATAAATACATACATAATTTATCGAGAGCGTATATTCATGTCTACAACAACCACCAGTAACTATATTAGTAAAATAGATCAAAATTATCCCACAGCTGGGCGTGACAATGATAGTCAGGGATTTAGGACTAATTTCACCAATATTGTTGGTGCATTGAAATCAGCCAACGCAGATATTGATAATTTAACCGTAAATTCTGTAAAACTTAATGAAACCAATGATTTTGGATTTAACACAGTCAAGCGTGCCATATTCCAAAATTGTGGTGACTTAGTTTATGATAATTCCGCGTCTGCGGTGTCTGGTGAGGTAGTAATTGATTACTCTGCTGGCAGTTATCAAAAATTTAAATTAGATTCAGGCACCACCAATTTTACGGTAGTTAATTTTCCAGGAGATCTACAATCTGGACACCTGTTGTTATCAGTAACAACTTCGACTAATTTTGACACATTTGTAAACTTTTCTTCTGATAATTTGTATAATTTAAGTTCCGAAGTACTTCCTATGAAGATCACCGGAGCAAATCCAACTATCTTTGATATCAAGAGTGATGGGACCAGCGGAAATCTTTTTGTAAAACGGCTTAATGATACAATACTAAGTGCAACTACGAGAGACATTAATTCTACCAACGTAACCGGTACTAATGTCACTGCTGTTCAGAAATTAGTTTTAGGCTCAAATACCTATACCTTAGATTCAGACTTTAACACTGTTGTTACTAATTCTGGAGTAATGGGCAAGATCGCTTTGTTTCCAAAACAAACAGTTGCCACGATAACGGGTAGTATTGGGGATTTATTTGGTGGAAATTCAACTTCAACATTTCAGGTGTCTTCGGCCAATGGCATCACAGTGGGAGCAAAATTTAGTTTTGCAGGAACCAGCACAGTATTCACAGTAACTGGAATTGATAGTAGCAAAATATCTACTCAACCATTTAGAATTGATCAACGGATTGTTTCGGAGGGTGATGCTATTATATTCACTAATCCGCAATTTAACAATCAGCCAAACTTGTTATCTATGATAAATTCTCCTCCCAGTAGTTTAAAAGGAGCTCCCGGGGATTTAAAAGGTCAAGTTTATGCCAATTCCACCACTTTGTTTGTGTCTTTTTCTGATTATCAACAAAATACACAAAATTGGTTTGCAGTTCAGTCGGCTTCCTCGTTCCAAGCAACAATAACTACTGCGCCAGTTACTGATAAGAGTACTACAATTGCAACTACAGCATTTGTTCATAATATAATGCCATACGGCACACTTATTATGTGGTCCGGCGCGGCAAATGCCATTCCAACAGGTTGGGCATTATGCGATGGAACCAATGGAACACCGGATTTGCGTGATCGGTTTGTTGTTGGAGCTGGAAAATCTTATGCGGTTGGTGCCAGTGGCGGTAGTGCAAACGCTATTATACCAGCGCATAGCCATACTGCAAGTAGTACTGTCACTGACCCCGGGCATACGCACACCTATCGAACCGCTACATCTACTGCACCACAGTCTGGTAGTAGCACACAATGTTATTTTAGTTCACTTAACCAATTGACTACTGACAGTTCAAAAACAGGCATTACTGTTGCTACCACGGTTGACAGTGTTGGAACTAGCGTGACCAATGCCAATCTACCTCCATACTTGGCACTGTGTTATATTATGAAAATAACAGGACAATAATTGTGTTTCATCCTTTGATGGACCCTGTAACCAGAATAAAAGACGCTGATCTTGAGGCAAATATTGTAGATTTGAGTAAAAAATACTTTATTGCCGCCAAGAGTGGTAACAGTGGGTTGGTTCAGCAAATCTTATTGTTGTTAGAATCTTACAAAGAAGAACAACAGCGTCGCCAACACCAAGCCGCGGCCGATTTGGTTAAAAAACAAGATAAAGATTTAGACAATTTAATCAAAGTCGATTGACACCACGACAAAAACCAAGTATAATCTGCAGTATTAGGAGAAAATCTGCAGTGTATATTGATCAATACGGCCAAGTATCTGTTTCAGCGTCTGAATTTTTTACATCTTTATATCAAGGCAAACATGTTATTGATATTGCACAGGTGTGTTTGGACGATGTTCAAGCCATTGAACAGTTTAACACAGCAAAATTAATCAACGGTGATCGATTTACCGAGCTATCCAATTTACCGGATTTAGACGGTATTACTGTTGAACAGTTTGATCGGGACAATCAGTCAAACTGGTTTATGCCTGAAACATATCAGACCATGGATATAGCTAAGTGGTTGGTTGAGCAGTGTACAAAACAAGATCAACTTGATAGAATCGATTTAGAATTAAAATATTTTCTAGAATATAATATGATGGACCTATTGCGCTATCTTAAATATCTAGTAGATACCATGCGAGACCATAACATATTATGGGGCGTTGGGCGGGGTAGTAGTACTGCCAGTTACTGTCTATATTTGATCGGTATTCACAAAATAGATTGTTTGAATTATCAAATTCCCATTGAGGAATTCTTTAAAAATCAAGGAGAAGAAAATGGCTTATAAGTCAATGCAGGGAAAAGAAGTAGATATGGAAAAAATTATGCGTCAAAACGAATTGATGCCAGCCATTGGCAATATCAAGGTCAACGCCAGGGGTGATGAGCTAGGGCCGGGTGGTACTATTATTCGTAAACGCGAAGATATCATCAATGCCTATTACGAAGATAATCCAGATGCTGCACCAATGCAGGCGGCTTCTGTTGTAGCGGAAGTCAACGAAGAAGTAAAAGTAACACAGACCCAAAATAAATCCAAAAAAACTCAATCAGAGGAATAGTAAAATGAAAGTTACCGGAACTATTAAACCATTACGCGATCTAGTGTTTGTTGAAGGCATGGAGTTTGGTGAGCGTGTCGGTGCTAGTGGTATTGTGTTACCCAGTGACAATGCCAAAACATCTGGGATTCGCCCACGTTGGGGGAAAGTTTGGGCCATTGGGCCAGAACAAAATGATGTCAATGTTGGGGAATGGATTTTGATCGAACATGGTCGATGGACACGCACAGTTGAAGTAGACGATAGTCAAGGTGGTGTTATTGAAGTTCGTATGATCGACAACGATGCTATTTTGGTTATCTCCGACGAGCAACCTGAAGAAGTTTGACTATGATTTTTAGCAAAATCAAAGCACTAAAAGCCGAAGGGAAAAAAATAGGCATTGTTTTTAGTCAGTTCGAGCTCTGTCACAGTGGTCACATTGTTATGTTATCCGAGGCAAAAAACCACTGTGACTATTTGATTGCTGGTTTACAAACTGACGCCAGTATTGACCGCCCAAATAGCAAGAACCCACCAGTTCAAAGTATTGTGGAACGACAAATACAATTGGCTGCAGTTCGATATGTTGATGAAATTGTGGTTTACCAAACTGAAAAAGACTTGGAAGACATTTTATTAACATTGCCAATTGATGTTAGAATTTTGGGTGTAGAGTATAAAGATAAAGATTTTACAGGCAAGGAAATTTGCTTGCATCGGGGAATTGAAATCATTTATAATAGTAGAGATCATAGTTTTAGTAGTTCAAATTTACGAAAAAGAGTGGCTGAAGCAGAACAAAAGGCGAAAAAATGAACTGGTTACGCAAAAAAATTAATGATTGGCTTAACTATGATCAAGAATATGGTAAGTATGTTCAGGTCAGTGACGTATATGAAGACACCGACCTTTACGCATCTGGATTATCATTTCATGTTTATTCTGCCACTGGGGGTCTAGTAGTTAAAGTATCCACAACCTCTAATAACAGTATTAGCTTACGTGATAGTTCAACACTTCATATCATTCCCAAAGACCAAGATTTAGCAGAATCTCTGGCAAAAATAATTACATTGGAGGTTCTCCGTGGATAACGAGATTTGCAAAACTTGTAATAAGGTATATAGTCCATTCTGTGATTGGAAACAGGGCAGATGCCCACATCATCCATCGTTTTCTAGTTCATTAATTAACTTACTTAAAAGACTATTTAAAAAATGAGTATACAAAAACGCATGGAAGAAATTATGGTTCCAATTGATCAGTCATTACAGTTGATTGATGATCGTAACGAATTATTGATGTTGGCTTGCGCAATGATGCAACGTACCAGAGAAATTTTTGATCAAGAATTAGGTGTTCCGGGACGCAAAGAAATGTTCAAGGACTTGGTATGATTAAACAAGAATCTGGAACAAACATTAACAATCGCAAACCTCTCAACACAGTTGAGGAAGAGGAGTATATCTGCCCAACATGTGGGGTGACTCAATGTGACCCAGATTGCGATAATAACATTAAACCAACCCAAGAAAAAGAAGACAACGATTGAGTACTTATTTGTGGCATGACAAGTATCGTCCAACAACGATTGACGATTATGTATTCAGAGACGCCAATCAACGACGACAAGTTGAAACTTGGATCAAGGAAAAAAACATCCCCTCACTGTTGTTGAGTGGGCATGCTGGTATTGGTAAAAGTGCCTTGGCCAAAGTATTATTAAATGAGATTGGCATCAGTGAATATGACATTTTAAAGATCAATGCCAGTAGGGATAATGGTGTTGATTTTATCAAAGAAAAAGTCATTAATTTTGTTCAAATGATACCATTTGGCCCATTTAAAGTGGTATTAATGGAAGAAAGTGACTTTTTAAGTCCATCTGCACAAGGCGTATTACGGGATGTGTTTGATTCATATGCCAGCACTAGTAGATTTATTCTCACCTGTAACTATCCCAATCGTATCATGCCGGCGATTCACAGCAGATGTCAGGGATTTCACATTGAAAACCTTGATCAGACTGATTTTACCGCCAGAGTGGCTACTATATTGGTATATGAAAATATTGAATTTGACCTAGATACTCTGGATACTTACGTCAAAGTGGCTTATCCAGACATGCGCAAATGTATCAATATGTTGCAGCAAAACTCCGTTGATGGGGTATTGATTAGTCCCACTGTTAGTGAAAGTGCAAGTGGTGACTATATGATAGAAATGGTGGAGTTGTTTAAATCTGGCAAAATCAGAGAGGCACGGAAACTATTATGTAGTAAAGCACGCGCTGAAGAGATAGAATCCATATATACATGGATGTACAAGAATTCAGAACTATTTGGCAAGACAGAAGAACAGCAAGACTCTGCTATCTTGATCATTAAGCAAGGTTTATTAGAACATAGTACATGTGCTGATTCTGAACTTAATTTGGCAGCATGCCTGATCAAATTAGCCAGAAATTTTAATCAGTAGTGAATTGCGCAGGGCCGTGGTGGTAATTTTTACTATCCCCGCGCAATTCTTTTTTCAAACTCTGCCATAGCAATCATTCTTTGGGTCACCTCCTTCGGTGAATTAATTGCAAAATTTTAGCAGACTAGCTTCACGTGGTCTTAAACTTTTTTACGACTGATATCGGTCAATTCACCCGATATAACTTATTTATAAAAACATAATCATTTATAATATACTGAGTATTTAGGTATACGTCATTCAGGTCATAACCCCAAGATAATTTATAAAATTATTAATTTAGCTAATAATGAATACCTTGAATGCACCGGAGATCTTTTACCAGAAAAATATCATAAATTATCTTTGTGCAAGGGTGGCAAAAAATTATTTCATTGCACCTCCTTGCACAAAGATGTATATATTGACCATGATACCTTGAATAGGTTAGGAGTACCAGTAAATTGTTTCGTTATTCCTCCCCGTAAAGCTTCAGCACGTCCTTGATAATTGGATGACGTTGGACATCTCGATTTGAAAAACTCACTAGACCAATTGTATGTGGCGCATTGGATTCCACTCTCTGTAGAAAATCCTGCAACCCATTTGTTGGATGAAATTGTTTATCGGTCTGATTTAAGTCACCGGTGATGATCATTTTACTACCATGACCAATGCGAGTCAGCAGCATCTTCATCTGATTTGCAGTTGTTCCTTGCATTTCGTCAGCAATGACCCAAGCATTTTTGAAACTTCTTCCCCTCATGTATGCTAAGGGACTGATTTCTATAGTTCCTTCGTCCATCATGCGCACTATATCTTGTTTCTTATAGTATTCTCCGATGATGTCAAAAATGGGTCTAGTCCAAGGTGCCATTTTTTCATTGAGGTCGCCGGGTAAAAATCCGTGTTGTTCATCGTCAACTCCGATTGCGGGCCTTGTTATCACTATCTTATCTGCCGAACCATCCCGAAGTGCTCTGATAGCGGCTAACACTGCCAACATGGTTTTTCCGGTGCCTGCTGGGCCAGTGGCAAAAATAATAAGTTTTTCGGGATTGTTTAATAGATCAATATAAGATTCTTGATTTAGACTTTTTGGGATTAATTGTATCTGTTTGGGTGTATTATTTTTTCTATATGATTCAATTCTTATTGTATTGTTACTGGTATAACCATTTGCTGCTTCTTTAATGTAGAGATCTTCTGATCTACTTTTGTAACGTTTGGACAATATTTTCTCCTTGTTCCAGTACATTGATTTAAAGCCAGTGCACAAATACTTAAACCTACAGTGCACAAGTATTTACAATGTGACCTGAAAAACTCGCCCCAAACAGCACCAAAAATGATAATCAGGCTGACTAGACAAAGTTAAGCATAAATAGTATATCTAATCGGAAACCGCTATGCACCATGATATTTTAGACGTAATCAAAAATGTACAGACTTTAAGCGAAACCAACAGCGCTTTCAAAGTTCTCAAGGATTTTGAACGCGTAATTGACGAGCTAGACATCTATGTTTTCAAGAATTGGGAAGAAGGCGAACTGATTGCTGGACCAGAGGTGTCTAGATATAGCGTAAAGTGTTCATTTATGTGGGAACGTGATGAAATGCCGGACCCAGAAGGCGGTAAACGACTGCATGATTATGGGTGTAAAGTGGTTTACACCAGAGGTCATGTATTGGTACCAAGGAAAATTAAAGAACCCGGTGATTTCCGCCCCGGGACCAAAAAAGGCAAGATTGATACCCATCCAATATGGACGGTGACCATTGATATGCCAAAAACGTTAATGCATGATATTGATGTTGGACGTCAACAACAAGAACATCAGCGAATGGCTGAGCTAATGAAATATAGCCAAGCTCCAATGGAAATGGATGCTGCTGCACAAGAAGGATCAACAGATGCCCCAGACCAAACGACTATATAAACTTACCGAAGGACTGCGTGCCAAGGATTTGGCTGGGTTTATTGATAATAAAATTTCAGTTGATCGTTTTCGTAGCAAAATGGGCGAAGATCAGGATGTTGTAGTATTAGCATTTGAAGCTACTGAAAAATATCCAGCAATGGATTTTATGGAATTCCTAGAAAAAGGTTATTCTTTTATCTTGGATGCTGATATCAGTGCCGGCGAAGAAAGTAATGGACATTATAAAATATTTGTAGAAATCCCACGTTCTACCAGACTACCAGAACAGTTGGTTCATATGATGCGTGGCATTAGTCAGGTATGTGATTGTCATGACTGGGAATTCAAATATTATCAAGATAAAAATTATTGGCCAGTGAGCCAAGAAACAGTGGAAAAACATATTCCACTGACTGCAGATGATTACCAGCATCATATGCTAATGATCAAACAGGGCAAGGTCAGTGAATTTTTTGATCAAGGTGCGGTTGAAGTAACATTGGAAGCTGATGATACACTGACATTTGAAAAGCCATATTCTGGTAGTGTAACAGCAAAATTAGTGGCCATGGGTGATCACGATACAATAAAGAATCAGATACCTGGAGCAATTTCGTTAGATGAAAGTAGCCAAAGTCAAGTGGTTTTTTTGACCAAATTCTTGGGCAACTACGGAATTGACAAGATTGGAAACAATCATTTTTTGATAAACAACGGTGAAAAATCCGTGATTATTCAAAAGGATCTGTAAAATGTCGTGGCTGTTGGGTTTGATCCCTGCCGATTACTTCTTATATGCTGCAGTAGGTCTAATCGTTCTGGGGCTGGTATTTTATGTGGCAGCAAAGCTAGCAGTTCTGACCGTCTATTATAAAACTGCAGAGCTTCCACTGGAAATATTATCTATTGTGGTCATGGCATTAGGTGTTTATCTCTATGGCGATTTCAGTGCCCAAACAGTTTGGCAGCAACGAGTAGAGGAATTACAACATAAAGTAGAAGTGGCTGAGCAAAAATCACAAGTGGTCAACACTAAAATTGTCAATCAGATACAAGTTCGTAAAAAAATCATACATGATCGCCAAGTGGTGTTCCAAGATAGAATCAAGGAAGTAGAAAAGAAAATCGACTCAGAGTGCAAAGTTGATAAACAAGTCGTAGACATTCTAAATGATGCTTCAGTTTATCCTATTGCTTCTAGCCAACCCAAAGAAAAGTCATGGAGGTTAGTGCCATGGTAAACCGACTGGCGTTATGTACTATTATATTATTTTTATCTGGTTGCGCAACCACAGTGCCAGTGGTCATGTCTTTTCCCAAAGCACCCGATGATCTTATGACATCTTGTCCAGATTTAGAAAAAATTCCACCCAATACTACAAAAATTAGTCAAGTTATCAGTGTGGTCTCAGACAATTATAGTCAATATCATGAATGTCGTTCCAAAGTTGAAGATTGGATTGATTGGTATAATCAACAACAAAAAATATACAGTGGATTTGAAAAATAATGGCAAACTTTATACTTACGCAGGATCAGTTGGCTCAGATGATACCCGGCAATCAACATGTATCTTATTGGTATGATGCGTTATCCGCATGTTTACCAGATTATGATATCAATAGTGTTCCACGAGTGGCTGCATTTATTGCTCAATGTGCCCATGAAAGTGCTAACTTTACTGCTATTGTAGAAAATTTAAATTATCGAGCAGAATCGTTGATGAAAACTTGGCCAAAACATTTTCCAAATATGGATATTGCCAATCAATATGCACATAAACAGCAGGCGATTGCAAATAAAGTATATGCTGGGCGTATGGGTAACGGTGACGAGGCCAGCGGAGATGGATACAAATATTGCGGGCGTGGATTAATACAGATAACAGGCAAAGCAAATTATCAAATATTTGCAGACAGTATTAGTACTCCAGTTGAAACTATACCTGATTTTCTAACGACATTTGAAGGTGCTGTTCAGGGAAGCGCATGGTTTTGGGAATCACATGATTTAAATACTCTGGCAGATAACAGAGACATTCAACATATGACAAAGATTATCAATGGTGGATTATTGGGCATTGATGATCGCATGGCAAGATATAATAATGCTCTGCAGATATTGGGAGATCAAAATGTTTAAACTCCCAATGATATTAACACTGTGTTTGCTAGCAGGATGCAGTACGTTGAGATCATTGGCGGTGAATAACTATGATCCTATTCATTATCAGCTAATTACTGAGATTAGGTTTATAGCACATAAAAATCATTCAGACTGCGACAATACTGATCTAAGTCGCAAGAATGCAATTGAACTATCTGATAAATCTAATTTTTTTCAATTATACACTGAACAGCTCCCCAGTGAAAACGACATGATAAATGCTGCAAAAGAATTAAATAATATGATAATTGGATTGGCCGATCAGTACAAATCCCAACAACAACCACATGCAGAGTTTTGCCGTATCAAGTTTCAAAATATAGAAAACTCTGCGATTAGTATGCAAAAAATTCTAGGAGCTAGACCACGATGAACTTACAAGACTTACAACAACAGTTAGTACAATGCTATTCAAGTCAAGATCAAAATATTCAGGTAGCCGCACAACAAGCTAATAATTACACCGAAATGCTCAAAGCTGGTCAGTTAAACAAGCAGGAGTATCAGGAATTATTACTAGATATACAAAGATCTGCCGCAATTGCCCAATCAATGGATCAGGCCGGGTATAAAGAAATTTTATCTAATGTAATCAATGGACTGATCAGTTTATCTAGTTTAATTTAAGAGATTATAAAAATGACAACGACCAGCCACCATCACCACAAAAAAGAACATTGGTTGAATAGTTATTGGCGTCCAATGATGGGATGGTCATATTTCATAATCTGTTTATTTGATTTTCTAGTAGCCCCGATTTTATGGACACTGGCTCAGGCAATGTTCCATGGAACGATACAAACACAATGGCAGCCGATCACTCTCTTGGGTGGTGGATTATATCATATTAGTATGGGTGTGATTCTTGGTGTATCGTCATATGGTCGAACACAAGAGAAATTAAATGGGGTTGCTAATAACAATATGCCTTCTCCAATACCAACCATGGCTGGGGGTAGTTTGGGCAGCACATATGTGCCACCAAATCCGGCGACAATTAATCAGTCTAATTCTAATTATTCTACAATGGATAATACTGTATCCCCGATTAGTACTCCAGTTAGTACTCCGGTGATGACTCCGCCATCTTCCCCAGTGACACCTATAACCACTTCAACAAATTCTCCAATTGTTTCAAGTGTTAATGGAAAGTTGGCTCCTCCGCAATCTACTGGTCCAGAGTTATAGTTTGACAGATGGGGTTTTTAGAGGCATTATTGTTTAGTTTAGAAGTAATACATGGTACTGCTCATGCTATTCGGGACAATCCTAATTTTAAAGAAGTGTGCCATGATCGTATTGGAATTTTTGGTCGTCCTTTGAAAAATTCAGATGGAACAATTAAACAGCAGTGCAAAATGGTGAAAAAAACACAGTCGGAATTGTCAGACGATGCCGCAGATACGTTAGAAAAAAAGAAAAATCACGCTCCCACAAAGAATTGACAGTCTTGGTATAAGCACGTATAATTATCACTATGACAGACTACTACAATACCCTTGGCATTTCTCGCGGTGCATCCGACGATGAAATAAAAAAAGCCTACAAAAAACTAGCCATGAAACATCACCCAGATCGCGGTGGTGATACAGCGAAATTCCAGAGTATTCAGGAAGCATATGCCACGCTGAGTGATCCGGAAAAAAGAAACCAATATGATAATCCACAGCCACAAATGCATGGATTTAATTTTGGTGGTGGATTCCCACCCGGATTTGAATCATTCTTTGCCAATTTTGGTGGTGGTGGATTTGGTGGTCAACCACAATACGCACATCAGCGTAATAATTCATTGAATGTTCAAACCACACTTACACTTGAGGAAGCATTTTCTGGCAAAGATTTAACTGCAAATTTAAAATTGCCCAGTGGTCGTACTCGCAATATTGAGGTTAAAATTCCAGCTGGTATTGATAATGGTGCAACATTACGATTACATGGACTGGGGGATGACAGTATTCCCAATGTTGCTCCCGGAGATGTACATTTGACCATACAGGTTTTGCCGCATGAAAAATTTCAAAGGCATGGCGATGATCTGATAGCAGTAATTGATGTATCATGCATCGATGCAATGCTGGGGACTTCTATCGAAATTGAAACTATTGATAAAAAAACATTGGAGGTAAAAATCAATCCAGGGTCACAACCCGGTCAAATCATGTCTGTACCCGGATATGGAATGCCCAATGTCAATGACAGCAGATTTAAAGGAAGATTATTAATCAATGTGAATGTTACTGTACCAACGCTATTGACCGAAGAACAGAAAAAATTATTAAATAAGTTTAAATCATTGTAATATTCATTAAGGAAAATATTTTAGATGCTATTACCAAACCAAGATTTGTCAGACATTTTTGATTTTTCCATCCAAGTTGCATTAGACAATAAGCATGAATATATTACATTAGAGCATTTTTTATATAGCATGGTCAGCCATGAATCTTTTTCAGAATCACTGGCCGATTTAGACATTGATGTTGATTCTCTACGTGAAGACTTAGAAAAATATATTAGTCAAGAATTAAAGGACATAGTCAATATAAACGTTGATCATCCCAAAAAAACCAACTCAGTTGATCGAATGCTGAATAAAGCTTTTACTCATGTTATCTATAGTGAAAGACAAGTTATTGAACCCAAGGATTGCTTTATTAGCTTGATGGATGAAGAAAAGAGTCATGCGGTTTATTTCATCAAAAAAGCCAATATGGATGATAAAAAATTCAAGAAATTTGTTGGAAATAGCTCTGAGCCCGAACAGCAAGAAGATGGAGATGATCCGAGACCAAATAGAGGTTCATCAAAAAACTCAGCTAGAATGGAAAAGACTATTGAACAATATTGTTCCAATTTAACCGAATTGGCACGCAATAAAAAAATAGATCCTATTATTGGCAGAGATACAGAGATTCAAGAGATTGAATTGATTTTGGCCAGAAAAACCAAAGCAAATTCTATCTTAGTGGGCGATCCCGGTGTGGGTAAAACCAAGGTAGCAGAAGGTTTGGCTGTAAAAATTGCCGAAGGCACTGTGCCAGAATTTATCAAAGATCACACCGTTTATAGCTTGGACATTAGTTCTATGGTGGCGGGATCCAAATATCGTGGTGATTTTGAAGAACGATTAAAAATGGTGATCAATTTCATTGAACAAAAAGGCAAGGCAATTTTGTTTATTGATGAAGCACACATGATGAGTGGTGCCGGGGCCGGCGGCGGCAACAACAATAACGACATGGCCAATATGTTAAAAAATACATTGGGCAAAGGCACGATTAAAGTTATTGCCAGTACCACATGGGAAGAATATCGCAAATATTTTGAAAAAGACCGTGCGTTGATGCGCAGATTTCAGAAAGTGGTGATTGATGAGCCAGATGAAGAAACTGCAATTAAAATACTCAAAGGTGCTAAAAAATATTATGAACGCCACCATAATGTTAAAATTACTCAACAGGCCGTGACTGATGCAGTAAAATATAGTATAAAATATTTGACAAATCTTAAACTTCCAGACAAGGCGTTGGATTTGATTGATCGCGCTGGTGCACGATTCAAGGTTGAAGACAAGACTACTGGAATCATTGACCATGATGAGATTGTTTTTGAAATCTCTAAAATGGCCAATTTGCCCGCAGAACAGATTGGTGCCAAAGAAACGCCCAATCTAAAAAATCTTGATAAGAGCTTAAAGACACAAGTTTTTGGCCAAGACAAAGCCATCGATGTTTTACTTGAAAAGATTTTTATTGCACAGGCCGGATTAAAAAATCCAGAAAAACCCGTGGGCAGTTTCTTATTCACTGGTCCCACCGGAACTGGTAAAACACAAACTGCCAAGCAATTGGCCATGAATCTAGGTGTCAAGTTGCTGAGATTTGACATGAGTGAATTTCAGGAAAAGCACAGTGTAAGTAAGTTCATTGGAAGTCCCCCGGGATATATTGGGTTTGATGATAATGCTGGTCAATTAATTACTGGTCTTCAAGAAAATCCAAATTGTGTTCTGTTACTGGATGAAGTTGAAAAAGGACACCCTGATGTTATCACGGTGCTTTTACAATTAATGGACAATGGTTTTGTCACTGGCAGCAACGGCAAAGTAGCTGATGGACGCAATGCCATTATAATCATGACTAGTAACGTTGGTGCTGCTGATGCCGAAAGAAATGCTATTGGATTTGGTAATTTGGACCGCAGCGGTGAAACCAATGATGCTATTAATCAATTCTTTGCTCCAGAGTTTCGTAATCGCCTAGATGGAATTATTAAATTTGGCAAGTTAGATCGTGAAACCATGTCTAAGATTGTTGCCAAATTCATTCGAGAACTTAATGCACTGGTCAAAGATCGTAATATTGTAATCAACGTTGATGATAGTGCAATTGATCTACTGATCAAGCGTGGGTTTGACGGCAAAATGGGAGCACGTCCGCTGCAGAGGACCATTGATGACATGATCAAAAAACCAATGAGTCGTGAAATGCTATTTGGTCAATTGACCAAAGGTGGAGTTGTAACCGTTTCGGAATCAGAAGATCAATTAGTTCTAACATATGCAGCCATCAAGCCTGCTAGGACAAGAAAACCAAAAAAAGTAGAATCCGATGCCAATAGTTAAAAGCTTAAAAACCACCAAGTTATTCTATAAGCATTGGCCTTATAAGATAACTGTAGATCTGGAAATGGCATATCTGACTAGAAATATGAGTTTGAGAACAATCATAGCAACCAGAGAGGATATACAAGTCAGTAACCGCTATCTTAAAGTAGTAGAATTTTTCGATTTGATTAATGAATTAAAAGGCGATGATATAAAAAGACGGTGTGATTATTCAACAGTCAGTCTTTATGCAAAAAATCATGACACCTATAGCAAAATAGTCAATTCTTTAAAAGAAGAGTTTTCTATTACAGTTACTGAGCCATCTAATACATCAGAATTGGATATAATAGAAAGTGATCACGATGTTATATTATGTGATAAATTACCATTAAATAAGTATCAGTATAAAATATCTTTTAGAGAAATGTTACCCAACGACAGGCCAAAATTTGCAGAATGGCTATCAAAATATGATGAAAACTCTCTAAGGGTTCCTAATGGGTTTAGAACATATTTAAAAAAGACATATACTTCTTGGGGAACCCATTATGTCTATGCTGTTGACCAAAATATGGCTACATTGGTCGCATTAGCTGCATCTGGATATGCGAAAAGGATACAGCGATATACCGTTCGAGCAGACATAAATACAGATAGAGATCAAACGGATCTCATCCATCAAGGAGAATAATTATGTTAGAATCATTATTTTGGTTTGCGTTAGGCGCATTTTTGGGCTGGAATATGCCACAACCAAGCTTTGCTAAAGCAATTCAGGCTAAAGTAGTAGCCATGCTTACTGCTGCCAAGTAACATGCCAGCTTTAAGTAAAAGTCTAACTTTTTCTATCTATAACAGTACCAGTAGCGTGGCCGTGGTTTATCCTAACACGGCCACCGGTACTCTGGTCTATACCAGCTATCCCGAAAAGGGAGATGGATATTATGGTGCCAGCGATGGAATTCATACAGTTATGTATACAGCCACCCAAGATTTCTCTGGAACTGTGACCATGCAGGCCAGTTTGGCATCCGCACCGGTAGAAGCAGATTGGTTCAATATTCAAAATACCACAGTTAGTTACAACGCTAATAATAACAGATCCACTGCCACGGTAAATTACTTTAATTTTACTGGAAACTTTGTCTGGGTGCGTGGGTATGTTGCTATATCTGCTGGGGCTGTTGAGTCCGTTCTATATAATCACTGAGTCTCTGGCATAAATACTCCTAATAATAGGAGTGTTTACCATAATGAAAATCAGAGAATTACTAAATGAAATGGGTGCCTTGGATGATATAATCCAAGAAGGCGACATTTTTGAATTAGAAATGGACGATCTGTTATTAGAAACCGTGGTCATTGGTATGAAATCCGATGGACCTATATTGGCTATTGATGAAACAGGTCTGGCATATTTAAATAATCATTTAGTTATGGAAGATCATTCAGACATCGGTGGATGGGGTCTGGGATCATATTCCACCTTAAGTAGTAATCCAAATCCACCCGGTGGCACAAACAGCACAGCTGAGGCTAAATATCATGGGCGAGATGTGCCATTGGGCAAACCCATGAAGGGCGATGTTAAAAAAAGCAAAGTTTATGTCAAAGACCCCAAGACTGGGAATATCAAAAAAGTAAACTTTGGTGATAAGAATATGCGCATTAAGAAATCTAGCCCAGCACATCGCAAAAGCTTTAGGGCTAGACATCACTGTGAGAATCCAGGACCAAGGACAAAAGCTCGTTATTGGTCATGCAGAGCTTGGTAAAATTATGAGACTATACGAATTTTTTGGTAAACCCAACGATGTGCTAGATAACTTGGACAAAAAAAGACAAGATCAGGCAATGTCTGATGATGTTTTTTGGTTTATCGTAGATCATGATTTGCTACACAAGCATTACTTTCATCCTATCTCAGTCAAGATTAAAAAAGATCCAGATGATGCTGATTTAAAAAAAGATTTTATGCCTATGGTGGAAAAAGGATGCATGGAATTCCATCATTTTAATAAAATCCCCGGTCATGCAGAAACCATGTTTACCAAAGAATTCAAAGATGATTTGTGTGAACGACTATATAATCATTATCGCGAAGACATAGTCAAAGACCATTATAAAATTGGAATTTGATATGCTTTTACGCGAATTATTTGCAAAAAAATCAAAGAAAATAACAAAAGTTAAGCGATTTTCACAAGAAAATGCTGACAGGCAGGGTAGCCCAACCAATGCCAAACGTGGATGGGGTAGTCAGCCATGGACAGCATCAACTGGCTATGCTGGTGGGATTTCTGAGAAGAAAGAAAAGTGAAACAATATTATATCACCACTGAGAATCTGAATAAAGATTCTCCTGATGATTGTGTTCTAGATCCTTCGGATCCAGTGCATGAGTTAAAGATTGTTCAATATTTGGCTGGTTTGGGTGCAGAAGCCAGATTGCATGAGTATCGTGCACAAAATGAAAAACACAATGCTGAAATAAATAAAGGTAGCAATATTAGCGTTACTGGCACTGAAAAAGCGCAGATTATGCGCGAACAGAATATCAAACCAGGAACCCCAGAATGGTTTAGATTGTGGTTCAGTCGGCCATTGTGGTTTAAAGAACCTCCTATTGGAAATTAAATGAGAGCTAGAGAATTTATTCGTGAAGAATTGGTAACCAAGATAGAGCAATCTGCCAAAGATGCTACTCCCGGTGCCAAAAAATATCCACAAATGAACCAATATTATGAATTATATCGGTTTGGTGTGGCCATGGCTAGTAGTCCAGATAATATTCGTGACCAGATTAAAGGTCCCAGTGGTGATGCGCCAGTGACGATTGCTTATAGTTCTGGAGATGAAGAAATCATCAACGCTACATTAAAGCAAACTGGGCATAAAGGTATTTCCATGACTCCACCCGGTAGTCGAGAAATGAAAGATACCAACACAGTGAGTCCAGTGTCTAACTGGATGAAGAAAAAATGAGAGCACGAGAGTTCATTGGGGAATCTACCACCGAGAAACTAGACATTAGTTTTCAAGATGCTAGCCCTGGTGCATCATCCTATCCAACGGCATTAAACCCATACAAGCGTTATAGATTGGGTATGGCAGCTGCTGGTGCTCCAGATTATGAACATGATTTTTGCACAGATGGACCCAGTGAAGATTTCTTAGTCAGTGTACATTATTCTGTGGCGGATGAAGAAATCATGAAGGCAGCGCATAAGAAAACTGGATATAAACAAAAAACTATGGCTCCCAAAAATAGTCATGAAAGTGATTACATCAACAAAGTCAGTCCAGTACCCGATTGGATTAGTAAGAAATAAAAATAGAAAAATAAATAGTGGAAACAAGGATCATCAAAAATGACTAAAGAATTCAAAGTTAAAAGACAATCAGATGAACAAACCGTATATGTATTGGAATCTTCCATGGGTGGATCAACTACCGCTGGCGCAGTTGCCAGTATTCCGATGGAAATGGGTGCTGTTAAACAAAGACAACCATCTGCTGTTAAAAAAGCAGTAACAAGAATTCCTCCCAAAGTCGTGCCAGCAGGTAAAGGAAAAGGCAGTGATCCAGAAAGCCGTTCAGCCAAAAAAGATAGGACCAAATTAGGTGAAAGTTTAGATTATACTGAAGATTCTGGCAGCCATTATGAACAAGAAATGAGTATGGCGCAAAGTGAATTATTCAGTGCAGCAAAGAATGCCATGCACTTATTGAAATTATTGCAAAGTGAAACAGAATTAGAAGCATGGCAGCAAAGCAAAATCACCAAAGCCGCTGACTACTTAGATGCAGTTTATAAAAGTATTGATTATGATGTATCTGGACATGATGAAGATACCATGGAAGCGCATGGCCATTCTCGTAAACAACAAGCTGCTATCGCCATCAATAAAAGGTCAATGGATGAATCTGTCGATGTTAATGCTATTCGAAAACAAATCAAAGAATTAACCAATAGAAAATATAACGCCGAGGCCGTTCTTAAACAGGCAGAAGTTATAACTGGTGAAATACAATACGCAAAACAAGCTAATGAAACCATCGATCAGTTAAAAGAATTAGCAAATACGTTAGGTATTGATGAATTAGAATTTAACTATCATGAGTCTATTATATCTGACGCAGCTAAAAATTTAGCACAAGCAGTTAATAATACTGAATCTGTTTTTGAAGAGCACATTCAAAAATTGGACTTTAAAATTGAAGATTTACAGAATGAAATTGATTACCCAGATGAAGAGAATATGGTTGAAGGGAATCTTGGTATCAACTATGATGGTTATTTCACAAGTTTGACTGAGCAAATGGATGCATTATTGACTGAGAAAAAA